>MDSV01134529.1_pt1 | contig 12550 bp, 8 predicted proteins | sample 810851 | NCBI WGS metagenome assembly MDSV01 (sample SAMN05326640, study PRJNA326480) | marine metagenome | isolation source: seawater | place: Atlantic Ocean: North East | collected 2012
CATTAATTCGATAGCTGCGTCTGATTTCTCTAACGCACGAAGTACATCTATGCGTTTTAAAAGTGCTGGCTTTAGATGAGGAGACTTGGGGTACTCTTTTTCTAAGCGATCATACCAGTCTAATGCTATATTAAGTGCTGATTTATTATTGGATCGAAGATATTCTTGAATGGATGACGTACCAATCAAAAATATTGGATAAGCTAAATCATATTCTTTGTTATCAGACTTTTCTACACGATTAATTATTTCTTTTAAGTAAGGGGCAGCCTCAATTAGATTCCCTGATTCAGTGAGGCTGTTTGCCCTTACCTGCAAGTCAGTGAAACCCATTTCTCCTGGAACTAGGGCTAACGCACAATTCACTGATAGTATTAGATAATATAAACTAGCTCTAATAGTGCGAAATGGCATTTTAACAGATAAATAGTAGTCGATAAAACTAAGTAGAATAATGTAGATAAATACCGCTCACACTTACTCGCAAATATAATATGAATTTTTTCTAGATACTATACTTTTAAATGCTGTATTAAATAAAATAACAGCATAATTAACCTTAGTTAGATAAATATGGTTCTATCGGAATTGCTAACTCGTAATTTGCTACAAAGGAATCACGGGTTTTCTCCGTTTTAAATAAGTACAATGCGTAACCGCCAAATCCGCCACCGCTGTATTTGCAAGCGATAGCTGTGGTGATTTCAGGCAAAGGAAGCATGCCTTCTTTTAGCTGCATTTGATAACTAATAGCTACTGAGTCACCCAGTAAGTTTAAATTATTTTCTTCTACAGCCTTTGCGGCTAATGCGCCAGCGCGCTCAATCATGTCGTAATCTCTCTCCTTATCGACTGCTCCCGGCGTGTCGTGCTCCATTCCAGTGTAGTAGAGCGCCATTTTCCCATTAAGTATAGCTCCATCGCGCTTGAGCTTGAGTCTTGGTCTATCGCCACTTTTCCATACGCAGAGACCTGTTTCAGTTATCACTGCCGGATCTTGCCACCCAACACCGAGTTTTAACTCACTTTCTACGCCGGATTTTCCATTTAGAAGTGCCCACGCACCACTACCACCTAAACCAGAGCGTTTCTCATAGCTCCATGTGTTTAGAGATACGGTGGGTGACACAGCACAATTAACAATAAATGCACCTTTGCGTGCATATCTTGGTACGTCTAACCAGCCTCCTGCAAAGTCCACACGAACCGGTGCAGTATCTGGGGCTTTTATCCAATTTACTATCCCAGAACTTGAAACTGGCTCAAATAATGGCGGAGTCTTGGGCAATTTTATATAGGTTGCATTTAGCTCCTTACACAAGGCACGTTTTATGGACTCGTACTGATCATCCTCAGTAACAGCTAAAACATCTGGTTTAATTCGTCGAAATTCATCTTGAAAATCTAGTCCTATCGTAGAGTTTTCTCCCATAACAGCATCGTCGACTACTTCTAGAGCTTTTAATAATCCACGCTTATGCTCTTGAGGTATAGAAGAACGCCTATTTTTATGCGCCAAAAGAACCTGATCAGATGCAAAGCAGACAGTGAGATGATCACCTAAAGCCCGCGCTTCAGTAAAAAATTGTACATGACCAGCATGTATAATATCATAACAGCCTGATATAAATACCCTCTTCATAGTTACTATTAAATACTACAAGTTAGCAAATAGTTAACTGTAAAGTGGTCCATAGGACTGGCATGCACGAAAATCTGCTGATTCAAGATCATCTGTTCCGAACGATCGCCACGCACTTGGTCGAAATATTCGATTACGCTCCACATTATGCATGTAAACAGGTATGCGGAGCATGGAAGCAAGTGTTATATATAAATTTCCTACATGCCCAGCGGTCATGACGCAATGATTGGCTCCCCAATTATTCATAACTTCGTAAGTGGAACAAAAGACTCCTTTCCCATTTAGCCTTGGGGCAAACCATGTAGTTGGCCAAGTTGGATTCGTTCTTGAATCGAGAGTATTGTGTACTTCGTCTGGCAAATCTATTGTGCATCCTTCTGCAATTTGTAAGCAAGGTCCTAAGCCATCGGCTAAATTAATACGTATCATTGTTGCATCCATCCCACCTTTGGTTCGGAAGCGTGAACTCATGCCACCTCCTGGAAAGTACTCTCCCATTGAAGGGTGCCAACTTGTTTGTTTTAGACATTTTTGCACTTCATCATCTGTAATATCCCAGTGGGATTTCATGGATGGTTTGCCGTCTAAATCAGATTGTTCTCCTGTACCGTCTAATGCAGCCGAACCTGAATTAATTAGGTGCAATATGCCATCACTAGCTAGACCTTCTAATTGATAACCTCCAGAAACACGCGATACAGCTTCCGGACTCCAGTAGGTACGTAAATCTGCGAATATCTGTGCGCTATTGGTCAATAGTTGACCAAAAAGCATGCCAGCCGCGTTAAGTGCATCATTTTCAGTGGCTAATATATAGGGTGCTCGCTTGCCATTCCAATCAAATGATGAGTTGAGAATTGCCTCCATAAAGTCCCCATTAGGGAAATAATCAGTCCACTGTCGTTGTCCCTGGAATCCAGCTGCGATGGAGAAATGGCCTTCCGACTGTTCGCCATAACCCAATTCACTTAATTTTGGATTCCCCACCATCAAATCGCGACCTATTAATGCCATTTTTATCGAATCAATCCATTCTTTGTCGTGTTGATCACGAGTTCTTATATGCGCTTGGTCATTGTAATCCTTTCCTTCGTCACAATTTTTCTGCACCCATTCAAACGCTTTTTTAAACTCAAGTGGATCATATATATCGTTATCCATGCGACCGATAAACTCGGTCATATCGATGGCCTCAACTCGCATGCCTAAATACTTCTGCCAAAATAGATGGTCGACTACAGATCCTGCTATACCCATCGATGTGCCACCCATTGAAAGGTAAGCCTTACTTTTCATGTAAGCTACGGCTATGCCAGCTTTAGCGAAGCTTAGAAGCTTTTCAGTGACATCTTCTGGAATAGTAAGATCACCTGATTCAAGTACGTTTTTGCCGTAAATGCCAAAAGCTGGTAAACCCTTTTGAGTATGACCTGCCAGAGCGGCGGCAAGATAAACTGCCCCAGGTCGCTCTGTACCATTGAAGCCCCAAATTGCTTTTGGGCGGTGAGGATCCATATCCATGGTTTCTGAACCGTAGCACCAGCATGGAGTAACAGTTATGCTTAATCCTACGCCCTCACGTTGAAATTTTTCTTCACATGCAGCAGCTTCTTTCACGCCGCCTATATTCGAGTCAGAAATTACACACTCTACCGGACTTCCATTCAAATAGCGTAGATTCTTTGTGTAAAAATCAGCAAGAGATTGAGCCATTGCCATAGTGCTCGTTTCAAGTGATTCACGTACACCGCCTAGGCGACCATCAATAGTCGGGCGTATACCAATTTTAGGGAATGTGAAAGGTGATGTGTTCATAGAGTATTTGTAAACAATAAGGTAAATTTAGAGTAGGTAATATAGGTAAGTTTTGTATAATTTACTAGATAACTACTATAGTAGATTTAGTGACTGCATCGATTGCTTATTAATTTGTAACTGTCGCTCTGCCATATGAGGCAGACTCAAATCCTCATTACACGTGGGAATCATTTTTAGTAAGTTCTCTTGGCATTGTTTAGTTTCGAGCTTTTTTGCAAAACACTTTTTTAATATATCGATAATTATATTGGTTGACACTGAAGCTCCGGGAGAGGCGCCGAGTAGGGCAGATAAGTTCTTGTTGGAATTTGTGATTACCTCGGTGCCAAAATGTACAATTCCAGCATCGCCGTCTTCTTTTTTAATAGCCTGGACGCGTATACCAGCATCTATAAGTTGCCAATCCTTATGACATGCATCTGGGTAAAAATTCTTTAACTCTTTAAGCCTAGTATTCATACTTTGTGAGCCCTGTTGAATTAAGTATCGTACCAATGGTAAATTCTGCACGCCTATTTTTATTAATGATAGTATATTGTCAGCTCGTATGGAGGTAGGAAGATCTAAATAACTACCTTGTTGGTGTAAAAACTTAGACGTCCAAGCTGCGTAAGGACCAAATAGTAAAGCTTTTTCTCCATCAATGATGCGAGTATCCAGATGTGGCACTGCCATGGTTGGGGCTGCTCCTGGTGACATTCCATAAATTTTGGCAGTGTGTTGATTGACTAGTTTAGGGCTCTTGCTGACTAGCCATTGACCACCAATGGGAAATCCACCTAAGCCTTTAGCCTCATCAATTTTAGAGTTTTGTAAAAGAGGTAAGCTGCCGCCTCCGGCACCTATAAACACAAAGGCTGTATTATTTCTAATTTTTGTACCATCATTAAGATTCGAAATTTCTACGTTCCATCCGCTTTCAGTTTCCGTTAAGTTAGTGACTCGGTGTTGCGTAACAAATCCGCACCCTTCCTGTACGCCTAGCCATTCAATCATCTGTGAAGCGATCGCGCCGAAATTGACATCGGTACCATGAGTCATTCGAGTCATTGCAATGGGATCTTGACTACGACCTTCTAAAATCAACGGAGCCCACTGACGAATCGTTTCACGATCTTCGGTAAATTCCATGTCCTTGAAAAAATGATGCTGGGACATTTTACGATAACGTGAACATAAAAAATCTACCTGATCTTGGCCGTATGCGAAGCTTAAGTGAGGCACTCTATTTATACAATCTTTGGTATCATTTATTATCCCCTTGCTAGCTGCATATGCCCAAAATTGTAGTGAATGTTCAAACTGATGAAATATTTCAATAGCTTTTGTAATATCCACTTCTCCATCTTCGCCGTAGTTCGGCGTATAGCTTAACTCGCACAGGCCTGCATGTCCAGTGCCTGCGTTGTGCCATGCGTTGGAAGCTTCGCTCGATAAATTCTCGCTCGCTTCATATAATTGAATAGTAATGGATGGATCCAATTGCTTGAGTGCGACTCCTAAGGTTGCAGACATTATACCACTCCCAATTAGTATAACATCTGGATCTTTTATCTGCTTCTCCTCGCTCATATAAAATTTATTGTGTATATAATTTAATAAGTTTGCTAAATTTTGTCTTTGCCTTCGTCCATTTCTTTTTATCCAGAGGTTCGATTATTTGTACTGTATTTGAGTTTTGTGAAATATATCTAGCCTCTGTAATATTACTAATTTTTTTATCACTGATTAACTGACAAAGAATGTTACCCATTCCAGTGGCCTCTACCGGACCAACTATCACCTTTTCCCCAATAGCATTTGCTGTAAACTGATTAAGTAAGTGGTCTTGGCAACCACCACCTACTATGTGTAACTGTGTTGGAGATTGTGCTGTATTTCGAATTAATTTCTTCCAAACCTCGGCGTACCGCAGAGCCAAGCTTTCGTATATACAGCGTATTATTTCACCTTTTTCTTTAGGAATTAATTGATTTGTTTCACGACAGAAATTCTGAATTTTTATTTCCATATTTCCAGCGGTAGCAAAGCGTTCATCGTCAGGATCAATCAAACTGCTAAATTCTGCTGCTGAAGAGGCAACTTTAGCCATGTCATTGTAGGCTATTTCTGTTCCACACTCTGACCATTCACGCCTGCATTCTTGGATTAACCATAATCCGCTTATATTTTTTAAAAATCGTATAGTGCCATCAATGCCTACTTCATTCGTAAAGCCATCTTCAAATGAAGTTGTATTTATAACTGGATCTTGTAGTTCAATACCCATTAAAGACCACGTTCCGCTACTGAGAAAAACAGTAGCATTAGACTTGCTAGGAACAGCTGCGACGGCACAAGCAGTATCATGTCCGGCTACAGTAACTACCTTAACGCTATTTAGGCCATTTTTGGAGGCTATCGAACGCTTTAATTTTCCAAGTATTGTTCCTGGTTCGTGAATATCTTTAAATAAGCGTCTTGGTAATCCAAGTTCATCGATCAAATTATAATCCCAATTTTTTATAAGTGGATTGTAGAGCTGTGTAGTACTTGCTATAGTCCTTTCTTGGCACTTTTGCCCCGTTAAAAGGTATCCGATTAAATCTGGTGTAAACAATAGATCCTCAGCTTGCTTGATCAATTTTCCTGTAGCGACTTCTGCTAGTAGTTGGTATATTGTGTTAAAAAACATAAACTGAATACCCGTTCTATTATAAATTTCGCGTTTATCTACTTTTTCAAAAGCACACTTCATCATGCCTTCAGTTCGCTTATCTCTATATTGAAAAGGTTGATCGAGAAGCTCCCCATCTTTGTTAAGTAGGCCATAGTCAACTCCCCACGTATCAATTCCTATACTTATTATTGAGTCACCGTAACGATCTGCAGCAGAAGATATTCCTTCTAATATATTTTTATACAGACAGTTAATGTCCCAGTGCCAACCAGTGGACAATTCGATAGGTGTATTTTTAAATCGTACTATTTCATTTAAATATATCGAAACCCCGTCAAACTCTCCTGCAATCACTCGACCACTTCCTGCCCCTAGGTCTACTGCTAGATATACACTCTTGTGCTTCACAATAAGTAATTTAGATTAAATAAAAAGTTTGGGTATACATGTACTAAATAGCAGCAACTTTTATATCTATACCGAGATCAACTATTTGAGAGACTACTGAAGATTGTATGCCGCAATCAGTTATTATACACGTAATATTCTCCATAGCGGAAAAGTAATACTCCGAATGACTATTTATCTTACTAGAATCCACTAGTAATGTTACTTTATCTGATATTTGTATTAACTGTTCCTTGTAGATTGCTTGTTGCTCGAAACCTTCACTTGCTCCACGCTCTATATCTAAACCTAGACATGAAATAAACGCATTGTCTATATGATGGCGGCGCATTGCATTAATACTATCGCCGCCAATAAAGGTGTTGGTTTTAGAGTGATATCTCCCTCCAGTAGATATGACATCTATATTATTATTACTTATAAGTCCTTGGATAACTGCTAGTGCATTTGTAATAACTCGAAAGGGTAGATTAGGTAACATATAAACCAAAGCCATTGCAGTTGTACTACTATCGAAGGCGTAGGTCTTACCTGGTTGTACGAAATTAAGTGCCATTTCAGCTATAGATTTTTTATGCGGTGTATTGATAAAACTTCTCTCTTCAAATGAACTGAGCGAAGGCCTGCCGGAGGTGCTACTAGCTCCACCGTGAATTCGCATTAATTTTTCTTCATCTGCTAGTATTTGTAAGTCACGTCGAATTGTTTCATCTGTGACGGAGAAGTTGTTTGCTAAATCTATGGTACGCACTGTGCCAAATTGATCCAATAGATTAAGAATTTTATTATGTCGTTCAATCGCTAACATAACTCTTATTTTTCAATTTTATTCGAATAAATAGCAAGTTAATATGTTGTAAAATGTTGACTTATTTGGATTTTTTTGGATAAGACTTTTTCATGTCTAATAGTTACAACATTTTAAAGTATGAGTGGGACGATAAAAAAGCTAGTCAGCTTTCGCCAGTTGAGCGTCTTGTATACCGCTCTAATATTCTAGGTAAGGATCAAAAAATTACTAATACAGGGGGAGGTAACACCTCGTCAAAATTAGACCATAAAGATCCATTAACAGGTGATACGGTTACAGTCTTATGGGTTAAGGGATCTGGCGGAGATTTACGTACTGCTACAATAGAAAATTTTTCTTCACTGTATTTGAGTAAGCTCATTGATTTACAAAAATTGTACTTTGAGGTCACGCCGAACGGTGTTAAAACTGCAGTTGAGGATAAAATGGTAGATATGTATCCACATACTATTTTTAACTTAAATCCTCGCCCATCATCTATTGATACACCACTGCATAGTTTTATTGGTGCTACTCATGTAGACCATATGCATCCGATATCATTTATTGCTATAGCTGCCTGTAAAAATTCTAAAGCTATTACAAATGAAATATACGGCGAAAAAATAGCTTATTTGCCATGGCAAAGACCAGGATTCGATCTTGGCTTAAAAATGCAGGAAATTTATAATAATAATAAAAAGTGCGTTGGTATCAATATGGGACAACACGGCTTAATTAATTGGTCCGATGATGACAAGGAATGCTACACATTGACGCTCGACCTAATAGATCAGGCTGGAAAATATATCGATTCTAAAGACCGTGGAAATAATTCTTTCGGTGGGCAGAAGTATTCTGCGATAAGTACTGATTTGGCGCAGAAATTGACAATAGATATACTGCCTTTCTTGCGAGGTAATGTTTCACAGTATAATCGTTGTATAGCTACTGTGCATAGAGACACTTCGGTATTAGAATTTGTTAATTCCAATGATGCAAAACGTCTAGCGGAAATAGGTACCTCTTGCCCTGACCACTTCCTGCGGACTAAAATAAAGCCCATGTTCCTCGATTGGGATCCCAATAATGATACTATAGACTTACTAAAGGAACTGATTGTTTCCGGCCTTAATAAATACCGAAGAGACTATATTAACTATTATGAAACCTGTAAGAGGGAGGACTCTCCAAAAATGCGTGACGCGAATCCTACCGTCATTTTAATTCCTGGGTTAGGCTTAATTTCATTCGGTAAAAATAAATCGGAATCACGTGTTACTGCTGAGTTCTACAATTGCGCAATTGGAGTAATGCGAGGTGCAGAAGCTATCGATCAATACATTGGTTTGCCACGCCAAGAGGCTTTCGATATCGAGTATTGGCTTTTAGAAGAAGCGAAACTTCAGCGCATGCCTAAAGAGAAGGAGTTTGCGCGTAAGGTGGTAGTTGTAATTGGTGCAGGTTCAGGAATAGGCAAGGAGTCAGCGCTACGTTTTGCTAAAGATGGAGCGCACGTAATTTGTGCTGACTTAAACAGTGAATCGGCTCAGAAAACTGCTGACGAAGTTTGTGCAGAAGTGGGAGTAGGTATTGGCGTTAGCGGAACGGGCATATCTAGTTGTGGTAACGCCATCGCTTGTACTATTGATATAACCGATGAAGCTAGCATTCAAGAGTGCTATAATTTAGCTATTTATGCTTATGGGGGTATCGATGTAGTTGCATTAACTGCTGGGATTTTTCTCGCTCCCGATGTAAAGGGTCAATTCTCAAAATCTCAATGGGAATCAGTTTTTAGAATCAATTCTATAGGTCCTTACTTGGTAGCAGATTCGGCAAAACATATCTTTCAATCGCAAGGTAGTACTTTAAAAAGCTCAATCGTTATAACGTCCTCTGTTAATGCTGTTGTGTCTAAGAAGGGTTCCGTAGCCTATGACTCGTCAAAGGCTGCAACTAATCACATAGTGCGTGAGTTAGCTATACAATTAGCTCCTTATGCTCGCGTTAATGCCGTTGCCCCTGCTACTGTAGTTAAAGGCTCTCAAATGTTTCCTAGAGAGCGAGTAATGGCATCACTTAGTAAATACTCAATTGATTACTCTGAAAAAGAAGACACGGAAAGCCTTCGTGCAAAGTTGGCAAAATTTTACGCAAGTCGAACTCTTACGAATGAACCAATTACTCCAGAGGATCAAGCAGAGGCTATTTACTTCTTATCAAGCGATCTTGCCTCGAAGACAACTGGTCAGGTTTTTAACGTTGATGGCGGTCTACACGAAGCATTTTTAAGATAGTATCTAAATCGAAGCAGTAAATGGACACATTAGAAAAATTAGTTGCTCTTTCTCGTGAATTTGGTCGTGAGGATCGAAATTGGGCCATATTAGGGGAGGGTAATACTAGCACTCTAGCGAGCGAAGACAGCTATTATGTTAAGGCATCTGGTAGTTGCTTAGGGACTGCGAAAAGAGAAGACTTTACTGAAGTAAATTTAGGTTTAGCACTAGAATATATCAATCGTATATCACTAACAGACGAGGAAATTTTAGCAGCATTAGAATCAATCAAGGTGAAGAAAGAATCAAAGCTTCCATCCGTGGAAACTTTTGTACATGCAGTTTGCCTAAGTGAGGGTGACTGCCAATGGGTGGGTCATGGACATCCTGAATCAGTACTCTCTATTCTATGTAGTAAATTAGGCGCAAAAGCGTACTCTAAGCACATTTTCCCTGATGCAATAGTAGTTTGTGGGCGTTCTTTTGCATTAGTTCCATATGTGGACCCTGGTTTTAAATTAGCACATGCAGTACGTGACTCCATTCGCAGATTTAAAAATCTACATAATAAGTCACCGAAGGTAATACTTCTAGAAAACCATGGACCATTTATATTAGGTCAGTCCGATATAGATGTCATCAATACTATGATGATGCTAAATAAGTGGTCTAAGATATTAATCGCTAATCAGGCATTTGGTGGCGCTCAATATCTATCTAATTCTGACTCAGATCGCATCGAGAATAGATTAGACGAAGCTTACAGAAGAAAGCGCCTACTAGAAGAAAAACAATAAACGTTTTTTACTGTTCCTGCATGTGCCTAATAGCTATAAATCAATGCATTATGTTACGTTTAGTATTATTTTTCAATTTAGCTTGTTTCACTTTGTGCAATACCTATCTAGAAGCCTCTATTCATAATCCCGTTCTACACCAAGTAATCCAAGAGCTAACAGTTAGTCCACCAAAAGACCAGCGTACAGTACTTATTTATTCTCGGACACTTGGGTTTAGGCATCAGTCTATTCCATTTGGTGTTAGTGCTTTGACCTTATTAGGTGAAAAGACTGGTGCTTATAACGTAGTAGCTACAGAGGATCCTGCAGTATTTTCACCAGATCAATTAAGTAAGTTCGATGCTATACTCATGTTGAGCACTACAGGCGACGATGTAATACCAGAGGGCTCAGCACGTGAGGCATTTGAGGCCTATTTAAAAGGAGATAAGGGTCTAATAGGTATACATGCAGCGACTGACTGTCATGCTAATTGGCCCAATTATTTAGAGGCAATGGGTGGAATCTTTGATGGTCATCCGTGGAATCGTGACTCACTAGTTACATTATATAACGAGGAACCTAGTCACCCCATATGCAGCCATATTAATACAGGTGATCAGATTAAAGATGAAATATATCAATATAAAGATGATGAGCATTTTACGCGTGATAAGCTTCGCATCTTGCTAAGTTTAGACTTAAGCGGACCTAAGATGAAAAGAGACGGTATGAAGCGCTCAGACAATGACTATGCCGTATCCTGGATTCGGAAATATGGTGCATCACGAGTATTTTACTCCAACTTGGGGCATAATAGGGAGACATTTTATAACAAAATGGCCTTACAGCATTTTTTAAACGGCATTCAATTTGCACTTGGAGATTTAGATGCTGACTGCAGGCCTAGTGCAGTAGCAGGCAATCCAAGAGCACGGCAATTGCCAGAGCAATTTTAGATCCTATAGTACACTAATACTAAATGAAAAAGATAGCGATTACTCGTAGGAACTTTTTAAGATCCGCTTCACTATCAGCCGTAACATTTCCACAAATTATTACATCGAGCGCACTTGGCGCTAACGGTGTGCCTGCTGCTAGTAATCGCATAGTCATGGCTGGATTAGGTATGGGCGGACGTGGAAATTCTGTGCTCACTCAATTTCTTGCGCACAAAGCAATACAAGTCGTTGCAGTTAATGATGTACAGAGGCAACAAATGAATTTCGTCCAAAGTAGAGTAAATGCTCATTATGGAAATTCAGACTGTTCGGCTTTTGAGGATTACCGTGAAATACTTGGGCGAAGTGATATTGATATGGTATTTTGCGCACCTCCAGATCACTGGCATGCGCAAATGATCATTGATGCTTGTAAGGCAGGTAAGGATGTTATGTGCGAGAAACCTCTCACTTTAACAATAGGAGAGGGTCGAAAAATTGTAGACGCAGCTAGGAAATATCAGCGCATAGCAGCAGGTGGTAGTCAAAGAGTATTGGAAGACTACGGCTCGATGGCTTGTAAAGCTAATAGCGGAGAATATGGCAAGATCCTCGAAGGAAATGCTGATCCTGGCACACCTCCGTTTCAATGCCACCTAGGCAGTCAACCAATACCGAAAGGTTTAAATTGGGACTTTTGGTTAGGGCCCGCACCTTGGGCACCGTACCACGAACGCCGTATCTCCGGGGATTATGATATTCTTGGAAAAAAAGGCTGGAGGAGTTGGGAGGATTACTCTGGCGGTAGAATGACTGATTGGGGTGGTCATAAATTTGGAGGTTTGCTTCATGGTATGAAACTGGATCATACTGGACCTTGTGAAATCATCCCGCCCAGCGAGGACCAAGCAATGCAATTTCGGTTCTCGACAGGTCAGGCAATAAATGTACGCGATAATTTTAACTATCGTTGTGAAGGTGGTGAGATTCGATCTGCAAAAAGAGAAAGCGTTAAAGTACCACATGATTTACGTTGGTACGCGGCTGGAACTAGGACACTAGTTGAGGATTTTATTCACTGCGTGAAAACCAGGCAGAGACCATTTCGTGATGTAGAGTGGGCGCATAGAACTGCATCTTTATGTCATTTAGGCAATATTGCGCTTAAACTAAACAGGCCTTTAAAATGGAATCCTTACAAGGAGGATTTTATCAATGATGCAGAAGC
>MDSV01058620.1_pt1 | contig 12549 bp, 12 predicted proteins | sample 810851 | NCBI WGS metagenome assembly MDSV01 (sample SAMN05326640, study PRJNA326480) | marine metagenome | isolation source: seawater | place: Atlantic Ocean: North East | collected 2012
TGTGTTAGATATGTCAGGTATTTTACTAATATCATCTTTGGAAATATCAAATGATTTTACTAATAATAAGGATGAGAATTTATTTTCAAGTTCATATAGCCATTTAGATTGTCCTAATTGAAAATTATCCAGCGCTATAATTTTTTTTAATCCAAGACTATAACCATGATTAGTAAAATAATTTAAAAAATAAAATCCTAAGAAGCCAGCGCAACCAGTAACAACAATTGTAGCATCGACCCAATCGCCTTTAAATTTAATTATATTATGAATGTTTTCTAAATCTTCATTTATTATTTGATTATTCATTTTTATTTAAAAGTAAAATTTTTGTAGAAGGAAAAATTTTACCATATTTTCCAAGGAGCATTATTGGTATCCCAAAGATCTTGTAAATATACCATATCACGTAGAGTGTCCATTGGTTGCCAAAAACCCTCATGTTTAAATGCCATGAGATTATTTTCTTTGGCAAGATTATTCAAAGGCTCTTGCTCCCAAATACAATCATCTCCTGATATCTTTTTTAAAACCTTTGGAGAAAGTACAAAAAAACCACCGTTAATTAATCCACCATCGCCCTTTGGTTTTTCCGTAAATCTTTTAATTTGATCATCTTGAATATCAAGCGCGCCAAATCTTCCTGGTCTATAAACTGCAGTAAGAGTGGCTTCCTTACCGTGTTTTTTATGAAATTTAATCAAGTCTGAGATATTGACGTTTGAAAGTCCATCTCCGTAAGTAAAACAAAAAGCCTCTTCATTTTCAATATGTTCAACTACCCTACCTAACCTACCGCCTGTCATAGTGTTATCCCCTGTATCAATCAGAGTAACTGTCCAGGGCTCCGCTCGTTCTTGATGAACCTTCATACTGTTCTCCTTCATAAAAAAAGTTACATCTGATTGATGTAAGAAGTAATTAGCAAAGTATTCCTTAATAGTATAACCCTTATATCCACAACATATTACGAAATCATTTATGCCAAACGTGGAATAAATTTTCATAATATGCCATAAAATAGGCTTACCTCCAATTTCTACCATTGGTTTTGGTTTGGTGTTTGTTTCTTCACTAAGTCTAGTGCCAAGACCGCCAGCTAATATTACTACCTTCATTTTAAATTTATTTTTTCCAAGTTTTCATTTTTATCTGAAATTTAGAACATATCATACTAACAGTCTCATAATAGTTATTATTGATATTTATCCTTTTTTTTCCTAAGTCTATAAGGGTTTTTCTTAAATTTTCATTGGTTAGAAGATTAAATATATGTTTGGCCATACTCTCTGCATTACTTAAATCTAACAATAAGGCCGCGTCACCAACTTGATCTTTTAATCCCGGGAGGTCGGAGTATAGAACTGGTACCCCAAGGGCAAAAGCCTCAAGAGGAGGAATGTTTGTTGGTCCGAAATATGATGGCATTACCAAAGCAAGTGACTCTTTGTAAAGACTTTTCATTTCAGCATTGTCAACAAAACCTAAAAAGTGAACTTGGTCGGAGAGATTTAAATCATCAGAAACTTTCTTGATATGTTCGAGGTTTCCAGCATCCCCACCGGTGAAAACAACATCAATGTTTTTATTGAATAATTCCTTGAGGATTTTCATACCTTGTAATATGTAAACGTGATTTTTATGTGCCCAAAATTGTGCAGGATAAAAAATATAGTCTCTTGATATATTAAATTTTTCTTTAATGTTTTCGTTAATAGCAATATTAGAATTAGTAATATTTAAAGCGGGTAAAAAAGGTGCAATGTATACTCTTGATTTATCCACTATGTATCTTTTAACTATATTATTTCTACCTAATTCAGATTCTACAATGATAGCTACTGCTCTTTTTAAACTTTGATCCAACCCTATTTCTCTTCTTTCAAATATTCTATTTTTATAAACCTCTGGAAACTCTGGTTCATCCCTATGGCAAAGATCCCAAATTGTTATAATGAAGTTTAATTTTTCAAGATAATTTGACCAATTTGAGGGAGATAAAAAATACACAAGATCAATATCTTTATCCAACAAATATTTTTCAAATTTATTAGACCCAAAAAATTTTTGTATAACCTCTAAAAAAAATTCAGAATAAATTAGACTTCTAATTTTTAACCAAGCTCTGTTAAATTTAGATATTTTAATATGGGTTACTTCTAGGCCGTATTCTTTTAAAATTGATAGATTTTCGGCATATGTAGTAAAGTAGACAGGTGTATAAAAACTATTCTTTTTATTGATATTAATTGAAACATTTAAAGCTTGTTGATATCCCCCTCCTACACTTATTAATTGGTCAAAAATTATTGCTAGTCTGATCTTTCTATGCTTCATTTAATTTTCTATTAAACCTCAAATTATTAAGAAGGCAACATTTGTAATTAAATAATTATTTATGGATAAATAATCTAGCTCTTATTAATTTGAATTATAAGCTATAATCTCCCATCTACTGAGTTTGCATCAAAAATGTGCATTATATCATAAATTACATGATTAGGTTTTACATATTCTTTTATTTTTTTTATAGACATATTTTTAAATTCATTATGCGCAACAGCTAACACAATTGAGTCATATTTTTGTTTTGAGATTTCATCTATTAAATCTAAATCATATTTTTGATAGGCCTGATCTTTGTTAACCCAAGGGTCATACACTTCAACATTGCATTTAAATTCTTCAAATTTTTTTAATAAATTAAATACTTTCGAATTACGAAGGTCTGGACAATTTTCTTTAAATGTAATTCCCATTATAAGAATATTTGCATTCACAACATCGATATTTTTATTTTTCATTAATTGTAAAACCTGATTTGCTACATACTCCCCCATACTATCGTTTAGCTTTCGACCTGCTAATATCATCTCAGGGTTGTAGCCAACTTCAAGAGCTCTATGAGTTAAATAATAAGGATCAACTCCAATACAATGTCCTCCAACTAAACCTGGCTTAAATGGAATAAAATTCCATTTTGTACTTGCTGCTTTTAGTACTGACTCAGTATCAATTCCCAACTTATTAAAGATTATTGAAAGTTCATTAATAAGTGCAATATTTACATCTCTTTGGGTATTCTCTATAACTTTAGCAGCTTCAGCTATTTTAATACTGCTGGCTTTGTGAGTCCCTGCAGCTATAATTTCTCGATATAAATTATCAACTTCAACCGCTATTTCTGGTGTTGAGCCTGAGGTTACTTTTTTAATATTAGTCAAACGATGAGATTTATCTCCTGGGTTAATACGCTCTGGAGAGTAACCACAATAAAAATCTCTATTAAATAACAAGCCCGACTTTTGCTCTAATGCAGGTACACAAATTTCCTCAGTTACACCGGGGTAGACTGTTGACTCATAAATAACAATGTCACCCTTTTTAAGGATAGTTCCTAAAGACTCACTAGAGTTTAATAAAGGTGATAAGTTTGGTTTATTATTTGAGTCAATCGGCGTAGGTACAGTTACTATAAAAAGCGTACAGTCTTTTATATCTTGAATATTAGTTGTATATTTAAGATGGATAGCTGATTTAAGTTCTTCTTTAGAATTTTCTAAAGTTGTATCTTTATTATTTATTAATTCTTCAACTCTAGGTTTAGAAATATCATAACCAATAACATCTCTTTTTTTTCCAAATTCTACTGCAAGGGGAAGGCCCGTGTATCCTAGACCAATTATAGCAATTTTTTTCATGTTCAAACCTATTTTTTATTTACAATCCATACAACGCTCCAGGTTTCAAAACTAGGCATCTGATTAGTTAACCACTTATATTTTTTATTGATTTGAAATCCATATTTTTCACAAAACATTTCAAGCTCAGTATCAAAAAGATATCTCATTTGATGAAGTTCTTTTTTTTTAATTACGTTATTATCCTTAAAATTTTTAATAGAAACATCAAAATTTACATCAACTGTGTTTAAATCTGCGTGCATTTTAGTATCAGTCAATCTAATTATTTCTATTGTCTCATTTTTTAATCTTTTCGTCTTTTTCTTTGGAAGATTTGTCAAAACTGCTGGCCCATACCAAAAATCAAAAATAAATAAGCCATCATCATTTAAGTGCTTAAATACATTTAAAAAAACCTTATCTAATAAACTATTAGTTTTTTGATAGCTTATTACATGGAATAGGGAAATTATAACATCAAATTTTTGACCAAGATCTAGTTTAGTGATATCTGATCGACTAAATGTTAGATTGTTTTCTCTACCTTTTCTTCTAAGCCTTGCGAGCTTTAACATTTCCTCGCTAATGTCTACACCATGTATTTTATATCCTTTGTCACACAAAAGTTCATCATGTTTCCCCGTTCCGCAACCTAGATCTAAAATAGTCTCAACTTTATTTGTATGATTTTGAATCAGACTATTTATATATTCAACTTCAGCATCATAATCTTTATCTTGGTAAAGAAGGTCGTAATACTTTGAGTATAGGTCGCCAAACTGGCTCAAGATAAAACCTTGTGCATACCTTTTGATACCTCTTTTATTTGATTTTCTGTTAATGCTAGTCCACTTGGAATATAAAATCCAGTTTTATAAAGTTTTTCACTATTAGGTAATTTGTCATTCAGAAATAATCCAGCTCTATTAAATACAGGTTGTTTATGCATTGGGTAGTAAAAAGGCCTAGTTCCTATTTCAAGCTCTTTAAGTTTTAACATTACTTGCTCAGCTGTTTTAGAGTAATTATCTTTTAATGTAATTGCATAAACCCAATAAATATTTTCACAGTATTTTGTATATTTAATTGGAAGATTTAACATATCTAAATCTTTTAAAAGAGAATTATAAGTTTCCCCTATCCATCTTTTCTTTTTTACAATTTGCTCAATATTTTCTAATTGCGCTACACCTAAAGCAGCTTGTAAATTTGTCATTCTATAATTAAAGCCTATTTCATCATGTATGAATCTTTGATTGCTAAAAAAGAGATTTCTTAAGTTTTTTGATCTTTCATCTAAATAAGCGTCATTACATAAAACCATACCGCCCTCACCAGTGGTAATATGTTTATTTGGATAAAAACTAAAAATACTTATATCGCCAAAACTTCCACACTGAAGACCTTTATAAGTTAGGCCAATAGCATGAGCAGCATCTTCTATAACTTTTAGATTGTATTTTTTTGCTAAATCTAAAATTAGATCAACATCAACAGTAAGACCATACATATGTACCATCATTATAGCCTTAGTATTTGCGTTAATTTTTGCTTCAATATCTTCAACTTTCATATTGAATGTATCGTATTCACAATCTACTAAAACTGGTTTAATACCTAACTTAGTCAAAGCTTGAGCGCAGGATATTATAGTGAATGAAGGTAATATCACCTCATCTCCATATTGTAATTCTAAAGCAGATACGGCAATATCAATAGATGCCGTTCCACTTGTACAAGCAGTAGCATATTTTCTTCCGACATAATTCGCCATTTGTTTTTCAAAGAGCTTAACAAATGGACCTTCAGAGCTTATCCATCCAGTATCAATACACTCGTTTATGTATTTTTTTTCATTACCACTTAGCAGAGGTTCATTAACCATTATCATTACTTTAAATTTATATCTTCATCCGTTACTGGTTCAAATCTTGTCTTGTCTTTATCACCAGAGTAGGGTCCTTGTTTGACTTCAATAATTTCACTATTTTCCATCATAGTAAATCCATGCCCACCGCCTGAAAATAATACTACATCACCTAAATTTAGCATACGACTTTCTAAATACTGTTTATCATCATCATAGTAATCAACTCTTACTTTTCCACTTTTTATAAAAAGCACCTCTTGTGTTAAAGATACTTTTCGTTCGACAAGATTGTGCACGTGTGGAGGAATGACGTGGCCTTTTTCTCTATTCATGAAGGCTAGTTGTTGAGAAAAATCATTAGGTGTGAAAAATTTTATGCCCTCTGTTTGATATTGAGATCTGATAATGATTGATATTATTTGCTTGTTATGATGAATATATTCTAGCATCATCCCTCCATATATTTATGTAAAGTTGATAAGTGTCAGTAAATCCTTTTTTTAGGTCGATGCAATAAAACCATAACAGTTTTTTTAAAAAAGTCACATCAACTAGTTTACAGAAGATACCATCTGATATTGTCTTATAAAAAAAGATTGTAAATTTATACCCATCGAATTCTTTATTTTTCATATTACAAATTAAATTTTAAACTACCTTAATTGCTTAAAAAACACAGTTAATATTTTTAATTCTATAGAAAAAAATGTTTAATCAATATAACTTTCAGGATAAATTTATAATTAGAGAAAACTATTTTTATTGAAAAATAAATAACAATATTGTGATAAAACAAAATATTTCAAGTTTCAATTCCACTAATCCTCTTAATACGGCAGTATTATTTTTAGTCTTTAATCGATTAGAAGTCACGAAACAAGTATTTAATGCCATTAGACAAGCTAAACCACCTCGCCTGTATGTAGCTGGTGATGGGGCTCGCATTAACAACAAAAATGAATACAAAAAAGTTCAAGAAGTTAGAGAGTACATAATGGAAAATATTAATTGGAAATGTGAGGTTAAAACTTTATTTCGTGAGCAAAACCTTGGTTGTAAATATGCAGTAACCAAAGCAATTTCATGGTTCTTTGATAATGAAAAACAAGGAATTATCTTAGAAGACGACTGCTTACCAAGTCAAAGTTTCTTTTGGTATTGTGAAGAACTCTTAGAGAAATATCAGAATGATAGCTCAGTATTTTTAGTCTCAGGTGAAACACATGACTCTGAGTTCTTAGGAGATGGCGAAGATTATGCTTTCTGCAAATATCCTTTACTTTGGGGTTGGGCTTCTTGGGATAGAGCATGGAGAGGCTATGATCCTGAGATGCAGGAATGGCCAAAAGAACGAAAAGAATTTATTAATTCTATATCTAAGAATAAATACACTAAAAATTTCTGGAAAACTAATTTTGAGCGAATGCATAATAAAGAAATTGATACTTGGGATTATCAGCTTGCTTATCTTCTTCTAAAAAAAAGTGGTAAATGCATTTTTCCAAAAGTAAATTTAGTAAGTAACATTGGGTTTGGAATAGATGCAACAAGAACATCTAACCCGGATTCTGAGGCTTCAAATCGTAAAAGATATGAAATAAATTTGCCTTTAAACCACATTACTAACAAAAGGTCAGAAGAGAGAATAAATAAATTTTATGATTTAAATGAGTTTTCTTTAAAACCCTTTTATCTTCACCTAGTAAATCGAACAATATATAAATTTTTAAAAAATACACTAGGATCAAAAAGAACTTATTTATTAAGAAATTATGTTAAAAATAAAATTAATTAAATAGTGATTTAGAGGATTAATTTAATTTAATTCAACAAAATTTATATATATATGATATTAAAATCAAACTAATAAATAATAAAATTACAAATCATACAATGCATTATCTTACTAATTCAACTCTAACTAGCAAAGACATAAATCTTGCTATTAAAGTAATTAAAAGCCAAAAAATTACTAAAGGAAAATATACCGAATTAGTAGAAAATGCTTTTAAACGAAAATTAGGAAGATACTCAATTTTTGTTAACTCAGGATCTTCTGCTAATTTACTAGCATTTTCTTTGCTTATAAATAAATATAGAAATAACAAAATTTTAAAAAGTGGTGATGAGGTTCTCATACCAACTCTTTGTTGGTCTACTTCTCTTTACCCAATCATTCAATGTGGTTTAAAACCTGTTTTTGTTGATGTAGAAAAAGATACTTTAAATATCTCTTTACAAGATTTAAAAAATAAAATTACTCCTAAAACAAGATGCATAATGCTTGTGCATGCTCTTGGAAATTGTACTGATATGAGTAAGCTACAAAGAATATGTAAGAAAAACAAATTGATATTAGTTGAAGATACATGTGAAGCTCTTGGATCGAAGTTTAATAAAAAATATTTAGGCACGTTTGGAGAATTATCTACCTTCTCTTTCTATTTTTCACATCATATAACATCTGGAGAAGGAGGATTAATAACTTGTAAGTCTTATTCTGATTATAAAATTTTACTTTCTCTTAGAGCGCATGGTTGGTCAAGAGATATAGATTCAATTAAACAAAAAAGAAAAAATACCTTTTATTCACAATTTAATTTTATCAACATCGGCTATAATTTAAGAGCTACTGATATTCAAGCAGCTTTGCTAATTAATCAAATCCCAAAGATTGATAGTTTTAGAATTAATAGGAAATATAATTTTAATTTGTTAAGAAAAAATTTAATTAAAGATAGTTTTATCAGAAAAAATATACAAATACCAAGTAGCTATAAAAAAGCTGATATTAGTTGGTTTGGATTTCCAATTTTAATTGAAAATAATTTAGTAAAGTATAGAGATAAAATAGCAATTGAGTTAACCGAATGTGGAATTGAAACCAGACCAATTATTAGTGGGGATTTTACCAATCAAAAAATTTTTAAAAAATATAAATTTTTTAACAAAAATAGTTTAAATTTAAAAAATTCTGTATCAATTGATAAGTCTGGCTTTTTTATTGGTAATTACTCCTATAAGATAAATAAAATAACTGCAAAAAAAATAATTAATAAACTTTTAGAAATATTAAAAAAATATGAAAACAAAAATAGAAAAAGTTAAGAAAAAAGCATTTATTACTGGAGTTACAGGTCAAGATGGTTCATATTTAGCTGAGTTCCTTCTTGAAAAAGGATATGAAGTACATGCTATATTAAGAAGATCATCAAATTTCTCAACTAGAAGAATAGATCATATTTTATTTAACAAAAATTTTAAAACTTACTATGGAGATCTTTCAGATGGAAGTAATCTTCATAGTTTAATTAATAAGATAAATCCTCATGAAGTATATAATCTAGGAGCCCAATCTCATGTTGCTGTTTCTTTTGACATTCCGGAATATACTGCTGAAGTTGATGCAATATCTACAATTAAACTATTGGAAATTATAAGAGGTCTAAAATTAAAAACAAAATTTTACCAAGCTTCCTCATCAGAAATGTTTGGGGGTCTTCCTGGAAGTGATCCTCAAAATGAAAAAACACCATTTTATCCTAAATCTCCATATGGAGTGTCAAAAGTTTTCTCTTATTGGATGACAGTGAATTATAGAGAAACTTATAATTTATTTGCTTGTAATGGGATTCTTTTTAATCATGAGTCACCAAGAAGAGGTGCAACTTTCGTTTCAAAAAAAATTACTAAGGGTGTTGCAAATATTTTTAAAAATAAGCAATCAGTTATATATTTAGGTAATTTAAATGCAAAAAGGGATTGGGGTCATGCTAAGGACTATGTCATTGCTCAGTGGAAAATATTGCAACAAAAAAATCCATCAGATTATGTAATATCTACAGGAAAAACTTATACCGTAAGAAAATTTGTTGAATTAGCTTTTAAAGAAATAGGTATAAATTTACAATGGAAGGGTAAAGGATTAAACGAAGTTGGATTTGATAAAAAGACAAAAAAAATATATGTAAAAGTTGATAAAAAATACTTTAGAAAATCTGAGGTAGAATTATTAAAAGGTGATTCTTCTTATGCTAAAAAAGAATTAAATTGGAAGCCAAGAATTTCATTTGAACAACTTGTGAAAATTATGGTTAAATATGATTTAGAAAATGAAGACTATGGTGGGAAAGAAATTTACTAGATTATTTAAATACTATGACTAAAAAAAAAAGGATTTTTGTTTCAGGTCACAAGGGACTTGTTGGATCTGCTATCGTAAGACAACTCCAAAATAAACCAGATAATGAATTAGTTCTAAAAAGTAGAAAAGAACTTAATTTAATTAATCAAGAAGATGTAAAATATTTTTTTAAGGATGAAAAGATACACCAGGTGTATCTTGCTGCTGGTAAAGTTGGAGGAATTAATGCAAATAACACTATGCCTGCTAATTTTATTTATGAAAATATTATGATAGAAGCTAACATTATTCATTCATCCTTTATGAACAATATTAAGAAATTACTTTTCCTTGGTTCAAGTTGCATTTATCCAAAGTTTGCTGATCAACCAATGAAAGAAACTGAGCTTTTAAAAGGATATTTAGAACCAACAAATGAACCTTATGCTATTGCAAAGATCGCAGGTATAAAACTTTGTGAAAGCTACAATCGTCAATATAAAAAAACAAAAGGTATTGATTATAGAACAGTAATGCCTACCAATATTTATGGACCAGGGGACCATTATGATGAAGAAAAAAGTCATGTAATTCCAGCATTGATTATGAAATTTAGAAAAGCCGTTATAAATAAACAGTCAAACGTGAAATTGTGGGGCTCAGGAAATGCCAAAAGAGAATTTCTATATGTTGATGATTTAGCAAGAGCCTGTGTGTTTATAATGAATTTGGACTCAAACATATACAATAAATTTATTAGTGATATGAATAATCACATTAATATAGGTTACGGTGATGATATTTCTATAAAAGAACTAGCTAATAAAATATCAAAATTAACAAACTTTCAGGGAGATATAATATATGATGAACAAATGCCAGATGGAACTCCTCGTAAATTAATCGATAGCACTATAATTAATAATATGGGCTGGAAGCCTGAATTTTCATTAGACGAAGGCTTAAAAGAAACATACCAAGATTTTATTAAAAGATTTAATTAATCTATTAATGATCATATTTCATGCAAGTCACTTGTTGGGAAATCAGATTTTCCAATATTGCTTCATAAACACAATATCAAAAAAAAACGAAAAAATTTTTTTAATCGGGATGGATCATGTTACTAAAAATTTTAAGGTTAAAAATAAAAATATTTATTTTATAGGGTTAAATACACTTTTTAAAATAATAATAAAAATCTTTTTTCCAATATTAAAGTTTTTATCAGCGTTACGTTTGCTTCATTTTTATAAAGAGATATATAATAAAGACGGAATACCTAAAAATGATATTTACTATAGATCAGGTATTTTTCCCGTAAAGTATGTTGAAACAGGATTTTTCCAAAATACTAATCTAATAGATTTGAATTTTATTAATCAATTAGAAATTAAAAGTGAAATAAGAAATAAAGCTAACGAATTAATCTCAAATATTCCTAGAGGATATGAACCTGTTTTTGTACATATTAGAAGAGGGGATTATCTAAGTGAGTATTTCCAAGATATACGTGGTATCAATTTACCATTAACTTATTATTATGATGGTATAAAAGAGATAGAAAAAAATAAACTAAATAATTTTTTTATTTTTTTATCTGATGATATAAAATTTGTTGAAGAAAATTTTCATAATATTAAAGATAAATATATATCTAAAAATTCATATATAGTGGATTTTACACTTATCTCGTTATGTAATTATGGGATTGTTTCAAATAGTACATTTTCCTGGACTGCCTCATCCTTTATAAAAAATAAAAAGAAAATAATTTTTCCAGAATATTGGTTAGGTTGGAAGAAATCTATTAACTCTCATCCACACATTTACCCAAGTTGGGCAAATATTATCTCAATAAATAAAAATAAATAAAAATATATTTTGATTATGTTATTTTAAAAGCGCAATTTTGAAAAATTTATTATCCTAACTCATTTATTTAAAAGGATTATTATATTAGTTGAATTAATTACATAGAATTTTGAAAAAATTTATTATTTTTTTTAAGTTCTTTAAAACTTCCCTGGGCTTTTAAAGCTCCTTTTGAAAGTAAAAAAATCTCATCACAATTTTTCACAGTGTCAAGTCTATGGGCTATTAATATAATTGTGATGTCACTACTTAAATTGTAAATAGCATCCATAACTGCTTCTTCAGTTTGATTATCCAATGCGCTAGTGGCTTCATCAAGTATTAATAATTTGGGATTATTATACATAGCTCTTGCAATACCTAACCGTTGGCGCTGCCCCCCAGATAATCTTACACCTCGTTCTCCTATTACTGTTTGATATTTTAAAGGTAATTCATCAACAATAAAATTATGAATATTTGCTATTTTGGAAACCTTTTCGACTAGCTCTTGTTTAATTTTTTTTGGCTCTATACCAAATGCAATATTTGATGCAACAGTGTCGTCAGACAAATAAATATGTTGGGGGACGTAGCCAATATTTCTTTGCCAAGATCTTGAGTTTTTTTTTGTAATAGTAATATCATCAACCTTCAAAGTTCCTAATTGTGGTTCAAGCAAACCTAATATGATATCAACAATTGTAGTTTTCCCACTACCGGTTGCACCAACTAATCCAATTTTAGATTTTGCTGAAATATTCAAACTTAAATTATTAATTGATGGTTTAAATGTATTTGGGTAGCTAAACTGGATACTGTTTAAATTAATATTTTTTTTTAAATGTATTGTCTCTTTATCTTCATAGGCTTTGTAATTTTTGAGGTTTCTCAAATCATTACTAAGCTTTTCAAGTGACGGGCCAACAAAAGTTAAACTAGTCAAAGATACGTAAATTTGTTGTAGTGAGGGCATTAATCTATAACCAACAAAAACATATAAACTGATTATTGGTAAA
>MDSV01080612.1_pt1 | contig 12549 bp, 8 predicted proteins | sample 810851 | NCBI WGS metagenome assembly MDSV01 (sample SAMN05326640, study PRJNA326480) | marine metagenome | isolation source: seawater | place: Atlantic Ocean: North East | collected 2012
ATATATAGTCACTGCGTTTGTTTTTACTCCAACATGTCAATTGGTCACGGTTGTTTCAGAGATTACCATTGAGGGATGTGATGATGAAGAGGAGCTAGGAGGGTGTTATGATGAAGAAAATCAGTTCTATTTAGTTGGGGATATACAAATAATAAGTGATGATTTTTGTGAAAACTACACATGTACTCTTGTCGATCCATTAGAGTTAAATTATGATTTTGTTCCAAACTGGGAGATTTACCCAGAATGTTACCAAACAGAGTGTGTGAATTTAGATCAAATCAACGAAAATATTACTTGTCCTTTTGTTTATGATCCTGTTTGTGGCTGTAATGGTATAACATATAATAACGAGTGTGAAGCCTTCTTCTATGGAGGTGTTACAGATTGGTCAGATGGTCCATGTGAAGACTCAACTGAAGATTGCGAAATTTTCTTTGAATGGTACATTAATCCTAACGGTGTATTTGTTGCCGAAGCATACGGATACCCAGAAGATACAGAGTTAAGTTGGTTGCTAAATGGAAACGAAATTGGGAATGGCGAGAATCCTTTTGAGTACAATATGAGCAATCTACTTGAGCCAGTTGACATTTGTGTAGCTGGTGAAAATGACGCTTGTGCTGGCTTAGAATACTGCGAAACGATTTTTCCAATTATAGATGATCTTGGCTGTTACGAAGGTGGTCAGTTCTATCCGGTAGGATATACACTATACTTGAACGAGTGTGAATATGTGATTTGTGAGGGAGTCGACAACTGGTCTGATATTATAGAGATTGAAGATTGTGAGGATTCTGAGAATTGTGTCGATGAAAGTATTATTGATGCTGAAATGGCCTGTTATGATATCTGGGCTCCAGTTTGTGGCTGTGATGGTGTAACGTATTCAAATGATTGTTATGCATACTACTACCACGGAGTTACTGAGTGGTCTGAAGGAGAGTGTGACGATACCACCAATGATTGTAACGGAGAATTAAATGTTTTATATCCTCTATCTGAATCATGTGAATTTGCTTTTGAAATTTATGGGATTAATCAAACTTCTCAAGTTTTATGGGATTTTGGTGATGGGACCGCTGGGTTAGGAACAATTTCTGAATCATACAGCTACAGTAATGATGGAACATATTTGGTGTCGGCTACTTATTATACGGAAGATTGCCCAGATGGGGATACTCTTATTTTAACTATTGTAGTTAATGATTGTGATGAAAGCGCAACAGAAGAGATAATACCTGACTTATGGACTGTATATCCAATACCTACTTCAGATAATTTGACAGTCATAGGATTACCTGAAGGTTCTTGGGCTGCTAAGATTTTTGATTCTACTGGTAGAGTCGTGTTTATGAGAGACGTTAGAAATGGATCTCAGCTAAACATAAACTCGCTAGTTAGCGGGATATACAGCATACAAATATTGGGGCTTACAACTTCTGCTAAAAGAATTGTAGTTCAGAGGTAAGGCAAAGGTAAGTTCTTACCTTTGTGAGGCACTTGAACGTATTTTACATGAGTTTTAAACGCCTCAACATCTTGACCGGATGGTCAGTTTGGCTAATTGCTACTGTTGTTTATCTACTTACGGTAGAGCCTACATCTAGTTTTTGGGATTGCGGAGAATTTATTGCATCAGCATATAAACTAGAAGTGGGGCATCCGCCAGGCGCGCCCCTCTTCATGTTATTAGCAAGATTATTCATGGTTTTTGCATCTCCTGAAACAGCAGCATATGCAGCGAATTCTCTATCTGCTCTAAGTAGTTCATTTACTATTCTGTTCTTGTTCTGGAGTATTACTCATCTGGGTAGAAGATTTTTTGGTGGATTTAAGGTTGAACCTCAAAAATCTGAAGCCCTAGCAATTATTGGTAGTGGTGTAATAGGCGCCTTAGCCTACACATTCTCTGATTCTTTCTGGTTTAGTGCAACAGAAGGGGAGGTATACGCACTTTCATCACTATTTACAGCAGCTGTGTTCTGGGCCATTTTAAAGTGGGAAACAGTAGCTGACGAGCCAGGATCTTCAAGATGGCTGATTTTAATTGCTTATTTGATGGGTCTTTCAATTGGTGTCCACCTTTTGAACTTGCTTGCAATTCCTGCGATAGCTCTTGTTTACTTCTTTAGAAAATACAAGTTCAGTATAATGGGGCTTGTTATAACGGGAGTGATTTCAATTCTTTTACTCGGAATGATTCAAATCGGTGTAATCCAAGGGCTGATTCACCTAGCAGCTAAATTTGAATTATTCTTCGTGAACTCTTTGTCAATGCCTTTTAATACGGGGATTGCTGTATATCTGTTGTTCTTAATAGTGGTTATCTCAGCAGTAGTTTACTATTCTAGGAATAAGGGATGGTGGGCTGTAAATACTCTTGCTCTTTCAGTAGCTATGATCCTAATCGGTTACAGCTCGTTTACCACCATCGTAGTTCGTTCGAGTGCAAACCCACCAATGGACGAGAACGACCCTGAGAATTTCTTCCAATTGCTTAAGTATCTTAACAGAGAGCAATATGGAGATAGACCTCTGGCATTTGGTCATTTTTGGGATACACCTTTAAACCTCGAATCTCAATACAAGGACGGAGGAGCAACTTGGGTAAAGAGCTATTCGGTAAAGGAAGAAAGGGGCACAAGAGTGAAGAGAATCAAGTCCTTCAAGACGGAAGCGGCAGCAGTAAACTTCATTGAAGAGTCAGGAACCTCTAAATTTATTTTAGTAGAAGAGTATGTTAACTCGGGAGAGAAAAAGGCGGCCATTCCAAATTATGATAAACGATTCACAATGTTCTTCCCAAGAATGTACTCAACGATGTCGAGGCACGTTCCTGAGTACAGAAGGTGGAGTAACTACAAAGGAATGAATGAACATCTCAAGTACACTAGTCCGCTAGTTGAAGGTGAGATGAACAAGCTTCAGTTTATTATGCATATTGAAAACGATATTCTGGGAGCCAATTTGAATAAGGTTGATTTAGAGAGGGCCATTAAGAGACTCTTCAATTCTTATGGTCAAAGAATAGGTGATGACTTTATCATTAATTCTGCTAAAGAAGTATATGTTAAAGATCAGTCTGGTGCAATGAAGATTGCTCCGCTCGACGACCCTAGAGTATTAGAAGCATTGACGGATCTAATTGTAGATAAATTAGAGAGTGGGTTAAATTATGGACAGCCGTATGTAAAGAGACTAAATTCGGCGAAGAAATTCTACGAACAACAAGCTGCAACGGCTAGAGACTATCAAAGTCAGAAGGCAGCACTCGATGGTCTGGATAACGTTCTTGAAAAGCTTATGCCTTCACAAGGAGAGAACATGCGTTACTTCCTCGACTACCAAATGGGATGGATGTACTTTAGGTATTTCATGTGGAATTTTGCTGGGAAGCAAAATGACGACCAGGGTCATGGAGATTTTCTCAGTGGAAACTGGCTTTCAGGAATAGATGTTATTGATGAAATGCGTCTGGGTAATAGGGATGAGTTGACTACTAATATGAGAATAAACAAAGGGTTGAACAAGTTCTTTTATCTTCCACTTATTTTGGGCTTGATAGGTCTGATTTTCCAGACCACAAGAGATCCAAGGGGCGCAGGGGTTGTCGCCTTACTATTTATTATGACGGGTATTGCGATTGTGGTTTACTTGAATCAAACCCCAATGCAGCCTCGTGAAAGGGATTACGCATACGTAGGATCTTTTTACGCATTTGCAATGTGGATAGGTCTCAGCGTAATAGCCCTATTTGAGACGGCGAGAATGGCAAACACGAAGCAGCTCATTCGAGGATTTATGCTACCGGCTGGAGCAGGAGTGCTATTTCTACTATTGGAAACTTTTACGGGCACTCCAAATTACCTAAGCATTAGCATCATCTTTATGACGTTTGTCGCAGCCGTCCTTTACGCAATAGCTTTGACTCTAAAGGAATTGAAAGTTGCTGAAAATACAAAGGCGATCACCATTTCTAGCATGCTATTAACCGTTCCTCTGCTGATGGGGTTCGAGGGATGGGATGATCACTCAAGAGCGCATAGAAGGACTGGGGTTGACTTTGCAAAGAACTATTTAGAATCCCTTGCTCCAAACGCGATTTTATTTACAAATGGTGATAATGACACGTTCCCGCTTTGGTATGCCCAAGAAGTTGAAGGAGTTAGAACAGACGTGAGAGTTTGTAATTTAAGCCTTTTAAATACTGATTGGTATATAGATCAAATGCGCCGCAAAGCATATGCTAGCGAACCGCTTCCTATTATGATGCTTGAGGAACAATACAGGCAAGGTACAAGGGATATTGTGGTACTTGTACCATCTAATGAATTTGTTGACATTGATAGTGCATTTGAGATTGCTCTTGACGACACTAAGATCGAGCACTTTGGAGGCAAAAAGTATCAATACTTCCCATCTAACAAGTTCAGTATTCCAGTTGATTCAGCACACATAATGTCACTTGGATTTATAAGTGAAGATGAGTCCTTTGAAATGGTTGATGCTGTTGAATGGACAGTTTCTGATGGTAGAGGCAAGCCTCTTAAGTACATACTGAAAAACCAGCTAGCAGTTCTTAGCATTCTAGCAAACAACAATTGGGAGAGGCCGGTCTACTTCGCGGTAACTACAGGTGATGATGCATACATAGGATTGCAGGATTTCTTTAGGTTGGAAGGTTTGGCTTACAGATTAGTGCCAATTAAATACCCTGAAAACGACAACCCAAATATGATCGGAGGAATAGAGACATACCTTATGTATGATAACGTTATGAATCATTGGTCTTGGGGAGGAATGGATGATCTGGAGAATGGCATCTATATGGATGAAAACAATAGACGAATGGTGACGAACATTCGTCTTCAGATGGCAAACCTTAGCGGAGAACTTCTTAATGAGAACGATCCTCAGAAAGCGCTAAACGTTCTAGATGAAATCCTTAGAGGAACGCCTCAGCAGAATGTTCCATACACGAATGTTCTGATGCCTGTTGCAGAATCTTATATGATGATTGCAAACTCTGACACTCTTAAAACTCAATACTCAGATTTATTACCTGACGAGAAAAAGCAGATAGCGCTTGTGAAAGCAAAATCTCTAACGGAAGAACTATTTAAACAAGCAGAGGAGAGTGTTGCCTACAGTTTGAGCTTAGGGACAAAATACTATGTTGCTATGGAAGAAGAGCGCACTAGATCTCTTCAAGTTTGCGATAGACTTAAGAGATTATTTGAGTACTATCATCCAGAAGATGAGTACTTAAGTGAATTAGATGCGCGCCTTAATTCATTAAAGATTGATATCGAAAATTATCAGCGTAATATTGTTGATTTAGGATCAATTAATTTCTAAAACCGCTTATGGCACGAGTTGCTATTCTTGCATCTGGAAGAGGGTCAAACACAAAGTCCCTCATAAACTACTTTTCACAGGATTATGAAATTGAAGTTGTAGTTGTAGGGTCTAACAGGAATGCGGCTGGGGTACTTGGTGTAGCTGCTGAGTCATCGATAGAGGCATTTCACTTCACTAAAGACCAAATGAACTCTGGCAACTTACTCTCTGAATTGCAAAGTAGAAAGGTGGACTGGGTTCTACTTTCAGGATTTATTTTGAAAATACCAGCAGAAATCATCGAGCATTTCGAGGGGAAGATGATGAATATACATCCTTCACTTTTGCCCAAGTATGGAGGCAAGGGGATGTACGGGATAAATGTTCACAATGCAGTTCTTGAAGCAAAAGAGCTTGAATCAGGTATGACCATACATATGGTAACTCAGGATTACGATGAGGGAGATGTGGTATTCCAAGCATCGGTAGACATTTCTGAATGTAAAACAGCAGAAGAAATTGCTGCGAAAGTTCTAGCTTTGGAACACGAGTACTATCCAAAAGTTGCGTCGGCAGTGATAAAAGGATAATTATGGAAATTAACTACATAGAGATAATGAAGAGTACCATGGTACTCTTCGCGGTTATTGACATAGTGGGCTCCATACCTGTTTTGATGGACATCAAAACCAAAGCAGGAAACATCCACCCAGGTAGAGCTACAATTGTGGCTTTAGGAATCATGCTCTCATTTCTATTCGTAGGTGAGAGCATTATAGGATTTTTAGGAGTCGACATAAATAGCTTCGCTGTTGCTGGTTCGTTTGTACTCTTCTTTATGTCATTAGAAATGGTGCTGGGTGTGGAGCTCTTTAAACAAGATCCGTCCTCTATGAAGGCTGCCACCATTGTTCCGGTTGCATTCCCAATTATTGCAGGCGCAGGTAGTATGACTTCTATTCTTTCGCTAAGAGCGGAGTACGACCAAATCAATATCACCATAGCCATACTATTAAACATGGCCGTGGTGTTATTAGTACTTAATTTTCTTGGACGACTTGAGAGACTACTGGGCGAGGGAGGAATTGCCGTGCTTAGAAAAGTGTTTGGTATTATCCTTCTTTCTATCGCTGTGAAACTATTTACTTCTAACGTTCAACATCTCGTTTAATGCCTCAAGTAAAGGTTTATACAGACGGAGGCGCTAGCGGGAATCCTGGTCCAGGGGGCTATGGAATAGTAATGCTGAGCGGGAAGCATAGGAAGGAAATAAATGGAGGGTTCAGGCTTACTACAAATAACAGAATGGAGCTTCTTGCTGTAATCATTGCATTAGAAACTCTCAAGTTTGAAGATACGAACGTAACCATCTATTCAGATTCCAAATACGTAGTAGATGCTGTTACAAAGGGTTGGGTTTTTAATTGGGTTAAGAAGGATTTCAAGAATAAAAAAAATCCAGATCTTTGGAAGAGATTTTTGAAAATTTATCCTAAACACAAGGTAAAATTCGTTTGGGTTAAAGGACATGCAGGAAACGAATTAAATGAAGTTGCCGACAGACTTGCAGTCTCAGCATATTTAGAAGGCGTTTTAGAGATAGATGAAGTCTACGAAGCGTCGAATGTAGATTAACTTTGCGGCGAATATTTTTTAAAATGCGTACAGATTTATACCAAGGACACGATTACTTCAACATGGATGATCTTCTTACTGAAGAGCATAAGTTGATTCGTGACACAGCCCGTGCATGGGTTAAGCAAGAAGTCAGTCCCATCATTGAGGATGCTGCTGAAAACTGTAAATTCCCACAACACCTTCTTCCTGGATTAGGAGAGATTGGTGCTTTTGGACCATATATACCTGAAGAGTATGGTGGTGCTGGTTTAGACCAAATCTCATACGGCCTGTTGATGCAAGAATTAGAGCGTTGTGACTCAGGCCTTCGTTCAACGGCTTCAGTGCAAAGTTCTCTTGTGATGTACCCTATTTGGAAGTACGGATCGGAGGAGCAAAAGAAGAAATACCTTCCTAAACTTGCTACAGGTGAGTGGATTGGATGCTTTGGATTAAGTGAGCCTGACCACGGTTCTAACCCTGGCGGTATGGTTACAAGCTTTGTAGAGGAAGGCGATAATGTAATCCTTAACGGAGCTAAAATGTGGATCTCTAACGCTCCTTTCGCACAATGTGCGGTAGTTTGGGCTAAGAATGAAGAAGGCAGAATCCACGGTCTTATTGTTGACCGGGGTATGGAAGGCTTCTCAACTCCAACTATGAAAGGAAAGTGGAGCTTACGTGCATCAGACACTGGTGAGCTCATCTTCGATAATGTTCGCGTTCCAAAGTCAAACATCCTTCCTGGTCGTTCAGGACTTGGCGGTCCTCTAAGCTGTTTAGACTCAGCACGTTTTGGTATTGCATGGGGAGCTATCGGAGCTGCACTTGACTGTTACGATACGGCACTACGCTACTCAACAGAACGTCACCAATTTGGCAAGCCTATTGCAGGATTCCAGCTTCAACAAAAGAAACTTGCAGAGATGATTACTGAGATCACTAAAGCTCAGCTTCTAACATTCCGCTTAGGTCAACTCCGCAACGAGGGACGCGCTACAAGTGCTCAGATCTCTATGGCTAAGCGTAACAATGTTGACATGGCTCTTAAGATTGCCCGCGAAGCTCGCCAAATGCTAGGCGCGATGGGAATCATGAACGAGTACCCCATCATGCGCCATATGATGAACCTCGAGTCGGTTATTACATATGAGGGTACACATGATATTCACTTGTTGATTACAGGATTAGATGTTACAGGCGTTAACGCATTTAAGTAATGATGGAGAGGAGGATGAGAAATCACAAAGACTCCCCAAAAAACTTAAATGCTTATAGCACCTTAAGTTGATTCCGAATTAATCAATGTGAATCTCTTGCCCTCAATTTTAATAACGCCCTCAATTTTAACAACCAAAAACGGGGAATTAACATATCTTAGGGGAATTTCACTCAACCCCCATCAGCGATAAACGGATATATCCTCCTAAACTCATCCAACTTGTCCTTATCGCAATTTAAATCAACAATTGGACCTTTACTCGCGATTTCTCCCCAAGGATTCACACCTAAACTCTCACCTGTATAGATATTTCCAATTGGATCTTCTCCACAACGATTAACACCTATTACATAGCATTGGTTTTCAATTGCTCTTGCTTGTAATAGGGTTCTCCAAGCGTGAATCCTAGGTTTAGGCCAATTAGCTACATAAATAATAGCGTCGTAAACGTTATCAGGATTATTAATCGAAAAAACCGGGAATCTGAGGTCGTAGCAAATTTGAAGGAGGAATTTCCAACCTTTAAACTCAACTACTATTCTATCCTTGCCTGCAACATAATTTTCATCTTCTCCTCCAAGAGTGAAGAGGTGCTTTTTATCATAGATGTTGACTTCGCCCCCTGGGGTGACGAAAAGGCTGCGATTTCTAGCTGTGCAGTCGTCTAGCTTAAATGCAACACTGCCACAAATGGCTATATCTAGCTCTCGACAGAGGTTCTTCATCCAGTTTACGGTCAGGCCATTAGACCAGGAGTCGACGGAATCTATATTCATCGAAAATCCTGAGGTAAAGTTCTCTGGAAGGACCACAACGTCTACTTTTCCTGTAGTTGAGTTTAGTGCGTCGCGAATTAGTGCCTCAAAGACTACCCTGTTTTCAGAAGGACTTTCCCAGATGATGTTAGATTCGATGCCAATTAATCTCATTACCGTCAAGACACCTCTTTACCTAGTGATGGCAAATTTGGTTGAGGCTGTTGTTTTGCCTGATGGGTCTACCGCAAAGACTAGGTATACGCCATAGGGAGCAGGAGTTCCGTCGTCGAGGTTGCCATCCCAAATTGCTCTTCCACCCATAGATTCTTCAACTGTGACTAATCTTCCTGCTGCGTTTGTGATATGCACAGTAGCTTGATAATCCAAACCGTCAACAGTAATAGGCCCGTCATGAAAGGCATCTACAGGGTTGGGAAACACGAAGATGTCGGTCATTTCGTTATCCCAATTTGTTGCTTCACCTAGGTATGAAACGGTACCTCTTGAAGTTGCGATAAAAGCCTCTCCGTTACTGTGATTTATAGCAATATCCAGAATATTGTTGTTAGGAAGAGGACTGTTATCAATAGAGAATTGATGCTCAATAGTAAGTCCGTCATCACTAAGTACATAAACACCAGAACCAGCTGTGCCAACCCATTTTCTGTTACCACCATCAATCTTCACAGAAGTAATTGATTCTGTTTCTAGCAGATATTGGTAGTTACCGTCTTGTTGGATTAATATCTGTGAAGAAGTTGTGTTTTCATCGTCATTGAAAATGCTTTCAGACCTATAGAAAATAGCAGGACCAGAACCGGTTCCAAGCCAAATTTCCCCATCCAAATCCTCTTCCACACAGTCAACGTAATTTGAGGGTAAACCTCCCATTTCCTCGTTAGAGCTCAAGAACCTCCAATCATCATCACTTATATCTCCTGGAGTACTTCCTGTATCATAAACAAGTACACCGCCCCCTCTAGGAAGCATTACCCAAACATATCCATCATATGTACACTTAAGACCACCAATATTGTCATTAGAAGTAACGGTAGAGCCTAAGTCCATTTCGACAAACGTTCCGTCAGCAAGCCTTACTTGTAGAGGTGAATTTGTAAAAGCGTTCGTAAACCAAAGATTACCGTTCTTATCAAAATCAACACCTCCAATGCCTGTTCTGTAACTACCACCAAAATCTCCCTCATTAATCGTAGAGTTAGTGTTATTATAAATCTCTACTATCTCCCCATCTAAAACTTCAACTAGGCCTTCTTCCCACGAGGCGAACATTACGTGGTTTGGGTTTAAGGGATCTATACTCACATCGATATAATCTCTGATACCAGGAATTTCATTGAACCCATCCCAGTTTTCTACGTCAACCCAATTGTTCTGGACCATACCATGAACGCCCACATCCGTATAACTACCGTTCCAAATAGCGTCAACTCCACCTGTGGCAAACCATAGGTTATTATTCCAACAATCCAGTTTTCTTACTTCCGCATTTTCTGGTCCGTCTGGTGCAAACACTGCGTTTTCTGCGCCTCCTTCAACAGGGTTTGGTAAGTATCGAATAAGACCTCCAATTCTACTTGCAATCCAAATAGTGTTTTCCTCTTCCAAACCGTATTCTACATCTCTTAGTTGCATCCAATTACCTAGTGCGTTTGGCTCCTCTAAAAGATTTAATTGATTATCATATCTATCCACACTACAACAGCGCCCTACTAAAAGAGTATCATTTCTTTCATCTAAACCCCATATCTTATCACCCTCCTGAGACCAGCCTGGGAGCATAGACCAGGTCCCTTCTTCCGAATACCAAAGTCTACCGGTATGACCGTTTCCCAAGTGAGCAAAAATTCTAGAAGAAGTAAAACATAACTCTGAAACTAAACTCGAAGGAGATTCTGGCAGATCATTCCATCTAGCCCAGGCTTTAGCACTAGATAAGAACGGGTGATCTTTAGAAGCTTCATAAACGCCTTCGTCTGTGCTTACTACCCATTTATTTGGTCTGCTATATACTCCTGTAGCTCCTAAAAGAGCTTGTTGGCCATTAATATACCAAGTGTCGCTCACCTCAAAATTTGTAACATCAATCACAACTACACCAAACCCAGTAGACAAGTACGCCTTAGTTCCTTCCACAAAGATTTTGCGAATCGACTTATCTCCAATAAGGTTGCTATTTACTATGTCTGGCATGTTGTAAACTCCAGACTCTGTCAATAGGTCAATGTTTCCATTTGAATAACCTACCACGAGAATGTGCCCTTCGTTTGTTCCAAGCGGAACGACACCCATGGCTGTTGGGTCTGATCCGCTTAGCCCTCCAATTTGGCCGTGTTTTTCAAGCTCTCGAGTTGCTGTTATCACGCTGAAAATGGCAAACTCTGTTCTTGCGTAAACCCTGCCATCAGCTGGAGCAACTTCTAGAACTTGTCCATATGGCAAGAAATCCTTCCACGTCCCAACAGGTCTGTTTCCTTGGGCACAAATAGTTGAGCTGAGCAAGGTTAGTGCGCAAATAGAGTTCAATATTTTAATCAGACTTTTCTTCACTGTCTCTTGTACGTAAGCGAAGTTCGGGATATTGTGCTGTGAAATAGCATGTATTTACATAAAGATTGCGTACTTTTGCAATGGAAATAGGTTAGAGATAAAAAAATTGAGGGGCAGACGCCCCCTTTTTATGCTTTAAACTTTTCTAATATTTTGAGTAAAGTGATTGACGCAAAAACTATTAGACAGATGTCAGAGGATTTTCTTGAAGGAACTCCAGGATTTGTCGTGGATGTAAAAGTTGCTGCGGGAAATGTGATAAGGATTTCTCTTGACAATGATAATAATACGTCTATTGAGAATTGCATGGCTTTGAGTAGACACATTGAAGGATCTTTCGATAGAGAAGAAGAGGATTTTTCGCTTGATGTTGGTTCTCCAGGCTTAGACCAACCTCTTAAGGTTTTACGTCAGTACAAGAAGTTTATAGGTAAGCAAGTTATGGTTCTTCCTAGAGTAGGAAAGAAAGTAGAAGGCGAACTATTAAGCGTACAAGAAGAGGAGGGACAAGTAAAGTCCCTAGCTCTTAAGACACGTGAGAAAAAGTGTGTCGAAGGAAGGAAAGCAAAGCAGTGGGTTGAAGAGAAGCACTCATTTGACGCCTGCAATTTAGAATGGACAAAAGTTATAATTTCGTTTAAATAAGGTACAATGGAACTGAACCTAATTGATTCGTTTCGCGAGTTTAAAGAATTCAAAAACTTCGACAAGGAGACCATGATGGCTATCCTAGAAGACGTTTTCAGAAACATGATTATTAAGAAGTATGGCTCTGACGAGAACTTCGATGTTATTATAAACCCAGAAAAAGGTGACCTTGAAATTTGGCGTAACCGTGAGATTGTTGAGAATGGACAGGTTGAGGACGATAACGTTCAAATCTCACTAAATGAAGCTCTTAAGATTGAGGACGACTTCGAAGTTGGTGAGGAAGTTTCAGAAGAGATTAAGCTTGAAGAATTTGGGCGTCGCTCGGTTCTTTCACTACGTCAAAATCTAGTTGGACGAATAATGGATATCGAGAAGGATAAGATATACCAA
>MDSV01161979.1_pt1 | contig 12549 bp, 13 predicted proteins | sample 810851 | NCBI WGS metagenome assembly MDSV01 (sample SAMN05326640, study PRJNA326480) | marine metagenome | isolation source: seawater | place: Atlantic Ocean: North East | collected 2012
GTAGGAGAGTATGTTAAGCAGGTTGATTTAAACACTTATTCAAAGGGAATCTATTTCCTTGAAATAGAAACACAACAAGGTATAATTAATAAAAAATTAATACTACAATAAATATTTGATATGAAGATAGTTGTTTTTAGTTTGGTATTTTTTTTAATCTTCATATTTATGAAAAAATCAATTGCAAAAGATGACTATTATCATGTGATAGAAAAATTTGATAATATTGAAATCCGTGATTATAAAAATTTGATATATGCATCATACGTACCTAGTAATAAGAAATTGAGAGATAATTCATTTATGAAAGTTGCTAATTATATTTTTGGTGGAAATGAGAATAGTATGAACATTGCTATGACTTCTCCAGTAGTTATTAAAATGCATAATAATTATGAGATGGCATTTATTATGCCTAAGCAATATTCATTAGAAAATTTGCCATATCCTAATGACAATGATATAAATCTATATCAAGAGATTTCAAGTATAAAAGCTGCAATTAGATATTCTGGATATTCAAATGAAAATATTGAGAAAAAAAAGATAAATGAGTTGACAAATATTTTAAAAAAAAATGCTGTTGAGCATAAAAATGATTTTGAATTACTTGTTTATAATTCACCATATCAATTTTTAAACAGAAGAAATGAAATTGTAGTTACAGTTAATTATATAAAAAAAAATAATAAAATGACAGACTATTCTAAAATTTATCTAGGTGGTGGATGTTTTTGGTGCGTTGAAGCAGTTTTTCAAGATGTTGTAGGTGTTAAAGATGTTGTTAGTGGTTTTGCAGGTGGTAGTATTAGAAACCCTTCATACAAAGAGGTTGTTAGAGGATTAACTAAACATGCAGAAGTTTGCGAAATCACTTATGATTCTAATGTAATCAAATTAAAAGACATATTAAATATCTTTTTTTTAACTCATGATCCAACGACGCTAAATAGACAGGGTAATGATATAGGAGAACACTACAGATCTATAATTTTATATAACAATGAAAAAGAATATAAGATAATAAAAGATTTCACCAGTGCAATTAACAAAGAGTTATTTAATGGTGATGTAGTTACAGAAATATCTGTGATAAATGAATTTTTTAAGGCAGAAGAATATCATCAAGATTATTTCAAAGAAAACCCTACAAATCCATATTGTAAAAGTATTATTACACCTAAATTAAGAAAAGCTAGAAAGAAACTTAACAAATTTTATAATTAATGTTTTATACTCAAATTGTTCAGAAACAAATACTCAAATCAGATTTAAAAACAGTTTGGAACTTTATATCATCACCAAACAATCTAGAAAAAATAACGCCTGATGACATGTCATTTAAGATAACATCTAAAAACATTAACGACTCAATGTACCCAGGAATGATAATAACATATAAAGTTACACCATTACTTAAAATTCCCTTAACTTGGGTGACAGAGATTACTCATGTTAAAGAAAACAACTTTTTTGTTGATGAACAAAAAATAGGCCCATATAAATTATGGCACCATCAACATATACTGAAAGAAGTAGAAGAAGGTGTATTGATGATAGATATTATTACTTATCAACCTCCATTAGGATTTATTGGTGCTTTATTAAATTTTTTATTTATTAAAAAAAAAGTAACACATATCTTTAAATTTAGATATAATGTTTTAGAAAAGTTATTTAATAAAGTTTGATTTTCAATTATCTTATTTACCTAGAATAACAATGTTATATATTAGATTAGTTATATATTTGCTTGCACTATAATTTCATATATAATGAACAAAATTTCAGATAGATTAGAAAGACTTGCTGAATCAGCAACATTAGCTATGGCAAGAAAAAGCAGGGAATTTATTAGTAGAGGTATTGATGTTATTTCATTAAGTTTAGGAGAGCCAGATTTTGATACTCCGGACTTTATCAAGGAGGCTGCAAAAAAAGCAATTGATGATAATTTTTCGCATTACACTCCTGTCCCAGGTCTAGTTGATTTACGACAATCAATAGCTCGGAAGTTTAAAAGAGATAATAATTTAGATTTTACAACTGACCAAATCGTTGTTTCAACTGGTGCTAAGCAGTCACTGGCAAATGTTTGTTTAAGCTTATTAAATAAAGATGATGAGGTTTTATTACCATGTCCATATTGGGTTAGTTATGCTGAGATAATTAAAATTGCAGAGGCTCTACCTGTAAAGATAGAATCTGATATTAGTAATGATTTTAAAGTAACTGTTGAGCAGTTAGAAAATGCTATTACATCAAAAACAAGAATGCTGATGTTTAGTTCACCATGTAATCCTAGTGGAACAGTATATAGTCAGTTAGAGCTAGAAGATATATCGAAGATGTTAGAAAAATATCCTAATATTTTTGTTGTTTCAGACGAAATATATGAGCATATAAATTTCACATCTAGTCATTTTAGTATAGGATCTATTGAAGCGATGAAAGATAGGACAATTACTGTTAATGGAGTTTCTAAGGGCTTTGCTATGACAGGATGGAGAGTTGGTTTTATTGGTGCTCCAAAATGGATAGCAAATGCATGTACAAAGATACAAGGACAGATAACCTCAGCTACTTGTGCAGTTGCGCAGAAAGCAACAGAAAGAGCTATGTTAGCTGATCCTAAATCTGCCACTTCAGAAATGAAACAAAAGTTTTTAAGTAGGAGAGATTATCTTATAAAATTATTAAGTGAAATTCCTGGATTTATTTGTAATGTTCCTCAAGGCGCTTTTTATGTATTTCCTGATGTGTCATATTATTTTGGAAAAAAATACAATAAAATCAATATAAATAATGCTTCTGATTTTTGTATGTTTTTATTAAATGAAGCGCATGTTGCATGTGTTGCAGGTGACGCATTTGGAAACCCTAATTGCATCAGAATTTCTTATGCAACATCAGAAGAAAGAATTGCTGAGGCAGTAAAAAGAATAAAGAAACAATTACTTAAATTATCTTAATGAAAATTGAAGAAATAGTTATTGCATTTTCTTCAAAGAAAGTACTAGTAGTAGGTGATGCAATGATTGATCGTTATATATTGGGAAAAATTAATAGGGTTTCTCCTGAAGCACCAGTTAATATTGTTGATATTAATAAAAGCGAAGATAGATTAGGAGGTGCAGCTAATGTTGCTGTCAATATAAAATCTTTAGGAGCATATCCTATATTGTGTTCAGTGATAGGAGACTGTGAGAAAAAAGATTTATTTTATACTTTAATGAAAAAAAATAATCTAACTACAGAAGGAATTTTTATTCAAAAAGATAGAATAAATACAGTAAAAACTAGAATTATTGCAAATAATAAACATCAAATAAGATTTGACGAAGAAGATAAATCAGATATTAATATTCAAGAAGAATTTTTAGAATTTATAAAAGATTTAATAGTCAATATTGATGTAATCATTTTGCAAGATTATAATAAAGGTGTATTGACAACTAATGTAATAAAGAAGATGCTTTCACACGCTAAAAATTATAGAATACCTATTGTTGTTGATCCAAAAGAGAAGAATTTTCATTTATTCCAAGGGTGCAGCTTATTTAAACCAAATTTAAGAGAATTGGGATTAGGAATGGGTATAAATATAGATGTTGATAATCTTGATTCTTTAAAAGAAATTACTGAAAATTTTAGGTGTAAAATAAAGGCTGATGCAATACTTTTAACTTTATCAGAAAAAGGAATATGTATTAAATCATCATCATCATTTCATCATATCCCTGCTTTTGATAGAGATATTATTGATATAACAGGAGCTGGAGATACAGTTCTTGCTATGGCAGCATTATGTTTAACATTAAAAATTAGTAATGAAGATTTAGCATTTCTTTCATGCTTAGCAGGAGGTCTTGCTTGCGAACAACTAGGAGCAGGTTCAATTAATATTAATAAATTTATAACATCAGTTAATGATATAAGTTAAAATGAAGCAAGTAAAACCATATTTATCAGATGTAAATAAAAAGGAGCAAATATCCAAAATGTTTGACAATATTTCGGATCATTATGATATTTTAAATGGAATACTAACTTTAGGAATACATAAAGTTTGGAGAAAGATAGCTATAAAAAAGATATCTAATAAACCAAAAAAAATTCTTGATCTTGCAACAGGAACTGGAGATTTTGCCATAATTGCTGCGAAAAATACAGATGCAAAGATTACAGGAGTTGATATATCAAAAAGGATGCTTGAAAAAGCAAAGACAAAGATAAAGGATCAAGTTATTAATGATAGGATTAATTTTTTATTAGGTGATGCAGAAAATTTAAATTTTGATGATTCTTCATTTGATGCTGTTACCATTGGTTTTGGAGTTAGAAATTTTGATAATTTAAATAAAGGATTGGAAGAAATATATAGAGTTCTAAAAACAAATGGAATGGTAATTATTTTAGAACCAGCTATTCCAAAATTTGTATTATTTAAGCAATTATATAATGTTTATTTTAATTATATTCTACCTTTCATTGGTAGATTTATATCTAAAGATAAATTTGCTTATTCATATTTGTCTAATTCTGTAAATGCATTTCCATCAGGAAAGAAATTTGTAGATTTACTACAAGATTTAGGTTTTAGAAATAATCAACACTTTTCTTTAACATTAGGTGTTGTATCTCTATATGTAGCAATAAAATAATATGCTTTACGTTGTAAGTAGTATTTGATTTTGATGAAAAAAAATAATAAATATTTAATTTTAATTATTTTAATAATTATTACTTCTAATGTTTTTGGTCAGAAGTTTAAGAAGCCTCAAAATTTACCTCGTTACGATTTTCAAAAATTACATTTTGGCTTTACATTAGGTATTAATTCACTTAATTTTAATGTAAAAAAAAATAGTGATTTTTTAGCTAACGACACACTGCTACAACTTTTTTCTAGAAGTCAAAAGGGTTTTAATTTAGGTATTGTTTCTAATCTTAGGATAGGTAAATATACTGATCTTAGATTTGTCCCTGCTTTAGTTTTCGGTGAAAGATATATTAGTTATGGTTTTTTAGATACAATTACATCTACAAATCAAAGTATAAAAAGAATAGAGTCAACATTAATAGATTTTCCATTCTACATTAAATATAAATCTGAACGTTATAATAATTTTAGAACCTATGTTTTAGCAGGATTTAAATATAGCTATGACATAGCCTCAAAAGATGAGATAGATGACGAGGGAAAACAAATAGTTAAATTAAAAAAACATGATTTAATGGGTGAAATAGGCTTTGGAATTGATTTTTATTTAGAGTTTTTTAAATTTTCACCACAAATAAAGATTAATTACGGTATTTTAAATTTGATTTCTAACGATAATACTCTCTATACAAATTCTATTAATCGACTATCAACAAATGGATGGATGCTTTCTTTTACATTTGAATAGATTTTTTATAAGCAGTTCATTATTAAAGCAATACATATTAAGTTTAATTATTTTTTTTATATTTGGTAAAAAAAATGTTTACGGATCCATTTTTAAAGTTATTTATTTTCTTGTTACTTTATGTTGGTCTTCTATTTTTATTCAGATACATAAATGTAGGTAAGAAGAGAATTATTTATTCTTGTAATAATGCCTGCCCAGATTGTAATAATCCATTAAATAGAATAAAAAGAAGAGAAGTAGATAAATATTTGTACTATTTAACTTTTAGAGTTTTTCCATTCAAAAGATATTTGTGTGATGAGTGTGGTTGGGAAGGCTTAAGATGGGAAGATAGATTTAGACCTTAATTATTTAGATAACTCATGCAATAAGATACCTGTTGCGGTAGCAACATTAAGCGATTCGCTAATTTTATTATATCTTTTTATTGTTATTTTTTTTGTCACTTTACCTAACACATCTTTTGAAATCCCATTAGATTCATTGCCTATGATTAAATGTATTTTTTTACTGATATTCAATTCTTTAATATTTTCACCTGATAAACTGCTTGCATAAATTGGATTTTTTATTTTTTTTATGTAATTCAGAATATTTGTATAATTTATTTTTACTCTGAAAATTGAACCCATAGTTGCTTGAATTACCTTTGGATTATATAAATCAACTGTTTTCTCAGAACAAATAATTTCTCGAACATTAAACCAGTCACATAATCTAATTATAGTTCCGAAATTTCCAGGGTCTTGAATGTCATCTAAAATTAATGTTATATTTCCAGTGTTTTTAACTTTATTTTTTTGTGTTCTAACAATAGCTAATACTTTATTCGGTGTTTTAAAATTGCTAATTTTTTTTAAATCATGATTAGATATGCTTATAGTTTTATATGTTTCCCCCCCCCAATCATTAGTAGAATAAATTTTTAATATTTCATATTTTGAATATATTAATTCTTCTACTAATTTTTCTCCTTCTACAACAAAACAATTATGATAGTCTCTATTCTTTTTTATAGAAAGACTTTTAATAAATTTAATTTGCTTTTGAGTTAACAATTGATATATTAATTTTAAAATCAATTATATGAAATTATTTTAAAAAAATGTTGTTATTACAAACAATCTTATAATTTTGCTTATAATAAAAGAATAAATAATGACAAAATTTAAACACGGTGTTTTAACAGGTGATGATTTGCAAAATTTATTTCAAGATGCCAAAGAAAATAATTATGCTTTACCTGCAGTAAATGTAACAAACACAAGTACAGTAAATTCAGTGTTAGAAACATCTGCGGAGCTTAATTCACCATCTATAATTCAATTTTCAAATGGAGGTTGTCAATTTTTTGCTGGTAAGGGATTGGATAATATCGATCATAAGGCTGCAATTTCTGGTGGAATATCTGGAGCTCATCATGTTCACCAAATGGCTGAATATTATGGAGCAAGTGTGATTTTACATACTGATCATTGTGCAAGAAAATTATTGCCTTGGATTGATGGTTTATTAGATGCTGGTGAAGATTTTTATAATCGTTATGGAAAACCTTTATATAGTTCACATATGATTGATCTTTCAGAAGAGTCAATAGAGGATAATATATCTACTTGTAAAAAATATTTAGAGAGAATGGCTAAACTTGATATGACTTTAGAAATTGAATTGGGTGTAACTGGAGGTGAAGAAGATGGAGTTGATAATACAAATATTGATAGTAGTAAATTGTATACACAGCCTTCTGAAGTCGCATACGCATATGAAGAGTTAATGTCTGTAAGTGATAAATTTACCATTGCTGCTGCTTTTGGAAATGTTCATGGAGTATATAAGCCAGGTAATGTAAAATTAACACCTAAGATATTAGATAATTCACAAAAGTTTATTGAAAGTAAATTTGGAACTAGTTCTAAGCCAATAAATTTTGTTTTTCATGGGGGCTCTGGTTCAACTGTTGAAGAAATTAGAGAAGCAATATCTTATGGAGCAATTAAAATGAATATTGATACAGATTTACAATGGGGTTTTACTTTAGGAGTTAGAGATTACTTTTCTGCAAAAGCAGATTATCTTCTTTCTCAAATAGGAAATCCAGATGGAGAAGATGTGCCAAACAAAAAATATTATGATCCAAGAGTTTGGTTAAGAAAGGGAGAATTAACTTTTAAAGAAAGATTAATAAAATCATTCGGAGATTTGAATAATATAAATACTAATTTATAAATGAGTTGGTTTAAGAGAATAAAAGAAGGTATCACTACTTCTACAAATGATAAAAAAGAAACACCAGATGGTTTATGGGAGAAATGTCCAAGATGCAAAAATATTGTAACAAGCGATGAGCATAAAAATAATATGTATTGCTGTGTTTCATGTGGTTTTCATTCACGTATAGGTTCTAAAGAATATTTTTCAATTCTTTTTGATAACAATAAATTTGAAGAATTTGATGCTTCTATGGTATCCATAGATCCGTTATTATTTGAAGATAAAAAAAAATATTCTGATAGATTAAATACTATTCAAAAAAAGACAAAATTAAGAGACGCTGTCAGAACTGCTACTGGAAAATTAAAAGGTAATAATGTTGTTGTTGCTTGTATGGACTTTTCTTTTATTGGAGGATCTATGGGGTCTGTTGTTGGAGAAAAAATTGCTAGAGCAATTGAATATGCTATACAAAATAGGACTGCAATGATAATAATTTCAAAATCTGGAGGAGCAAGAATGATGGAGGCTGGTATTTCTCTTATGCAACTTGCTAAGATTTCCGCAAAATTAGCTCAGTTGTCAAATGCAAAACTACCATATTTATCTATTTGTACTGATCCAACTTTTGGAGGGGCAACTGCTTCTTTTTCTATGTTAGGAGATATAAATATAGCAGAGCCTGGTGCTCTTATTGGTTTTGCTGGCCCAAGAGTTGTAAAGGAAACAATAGGAAAAGATTTGCCTGAAGGTTTTCAAACAGCTGAATTTCTTAAAGAACATGGTTTTATAGATATTATTATAGAAAGAAAGAATTTAAAAGATAAATTATCGCAGATTATTAGAATGATGTTGAATTAATTCTTTAAAAGAAGATTTTATTAAAAATACTTTGTTAAATTTGCAGCCCAAAAATATTATATGAGTATAACAAAGAAAGATAAGGAAAGTATATTTAAAAAATATGGTACTGATGCTAATGACACGGGATCTGTATTTAGTCAAGTTGCATTGTTTACAAATAAGATATCTCATCTAACAAATCATTTGAAAAGTAATAAAAAAGATTTTGGCACTCAAAGATCTGTTCAAATAATGGTAGGTAAAAGAAGAAAATTATTAGATTATTTAAAAAATAAAGATATTTTAAAATACAGAGAATTAGTAAAAGATTTAGGTCTAAGAAGATAATATTTCTTTTTATTAAAAATTATCAATAAGAAAAAGGTAATATTAATATTGCCTTTTTTAATTTATCAACAAAGAAAACAATATGAAAATAGAGGAACAAATTATAAAACTAAATGATGGAAGAGAAATTTCTATCACTACTGGAAAATTAGCAAAACAGGCCCATGGTTCTGTAGAAGTTAGAATGGGAAACACTCATTTATTAGCAACAGTTGTATCTAGTTATGAGGCTAGAGAAGGTGTTGATTTTTTACCATTAACAGTGGATTATAGAGAGAAATTTGCAGCAGATGGTAGATTTCCAGGTGGATTTTTAAAAAGAGAAGCGAGACCGACTGATCAAGAAATTTTAGTAATGAGATTAGTTGATCGAATTTTACGACCTATGTTTCCTAGTGACTATCATGCAGAAGTACAAATTATGATATCATTAAATTCTCATGATGAAAATGTTATGCCTGACTCATTAGCTGCATTAGCTGCATCGTCAGCCTTAGCAATTTCTGATATCCCATTTAATGGGCCAATTTCTGAAGTGAGAGTAGCAAGGATCAATAATGAATTTGTTATTAATCCATCTGCATTACAATTAGAAGATGCAGACATTGATCTTATGGTAGGTGCTTCATCTGATAGTGTTGCTATGGTAGAGGGAGAGATGAGTGAAGTTTCTGAAGCTGAAATGATAGAAGCAATTAAATTAGGACATGAAGCAATTAAGATACAGTGTGCCGCACAATCAGAATTAGCTAAAAAAGTTAGGATTTCATCTGATAAAAGAGAATATTCACATGAAAGTCATGATGAGGAATTAAGAGAACGAATTAAAAAAGAAACTTATGATGCTGTTTATGCAATAGCTGCTGAGGGTTTAGGTAAAGATGAAAGAGCAACTAAATTTAAATCAGTAAAAACAGATTGGATTGATAATTTATCAGAAGAAGAAATTGAAAATTATGATCCTCACTTAATTGGAATTTATTATCATAATGTGGAAAAAGAAGCAGTTAGGAACTTAGTATTATCTGAGGGTAAACGTTTAGATGGAAGAGCAACAACAGACATTAGGCCAATATGGTGCGAGATAGATTATTTGTCTAGCCCTCATGGTTCAGCAGTTTTTACAAGGGGAGAAACTCAATCTCTTACAACTGTAACCTTAGGTTCAGCTACTGATGTAAATAGATTAGATGGGGTTACATACCAAGGTCATGAAGATTTTTATTTACATTATAATTTCCCTCCTTTTTCAACTGGAGAAGCAAGAATGTTAAGAGGGACAAGTAGACGTGAAATTGGTCATGGAAATTTGGCTCAAAGAGCTCTTAAGAATATGATACCCAAAGATAATCCTTACACTGTAAGAATTGTATCTGATATATTAGAATCAAATGGATCTTCTTCAATGGCTACTGTTTGTGCAGGAACTTTAGCACTTATGGATGCAGGAGTTAAAATTCAAAAGCCAGTTTCAGGAATAGCTATGGGATTAATTTCAGATTCAAAAGATACAAATAATTATGCAGTATTATCTGATATATTAGGAGATGAGGATCATTTAGGAGATATGGATTTTAAAGTTACAGGAACCAAAGACGGAATAACAGCATGTCAGATGGATATCAAGATACAAGGTCTTTCTTATAAAATATTAGCGCAGGCTCTTGAACAAGCAAGAGAAGGTAGGTTACATATTTTAGATAAAATAATTGAAACAATTTCTGAACCTAGAGAAGCGTTAAAGCCACAAACTCCTAAAATTATAAAGTTAGAAGTTCCTAAATCAACAATTGGTGGAATAATAGGTCCTGGAGGAAAGATTATACAGGAATTACAAGCATCAACTGAAACAACAATTTCTATTGAAGAAGTTGATGAAAAGGGTGTAGTAGAAATTTTAGGTACAGATCAACAAAAATTAGATTTAGCAATTGAAAAAATTAGATCTATTGCCTTTGTGCCTGAAGTAGGAAAAGTATATAAAGGAAAAGTTAAGAGTATAATGCCATATGGTGCGTTTGTTGGTATATCATCTAACGTAGATGGTCTCGTTCATATTTCAGAGTTAGCGTGGGAAAGAGTAGAAAAAGTAGAATCTATACTAAAAGAAGGAGATGAAATAGAAGTAAAATTAGTTGCTATTGATGAGAGAAGTGGAAAGTTGAAATTATCTAGAAAGGTTTTGTTACCTAGAAATAACGAAAAAGAATAAGAGTAAACTAATTTTTTCTGTGATATATGTAACTTTATTTTTTAGTATACGTAAAATAAGGGGTTGTTAGCACAGAAACTTTAAAATTTAATATATGAGACAATTAAAAATTACAAAACAGGTTACTAATAGAGAAACAGCTTCTCTAGATAAATATCTTCAAGAAATTGGAAGAGTAGATTTAATTACTGCTGAAGAAGAGGTCGAATTAGCCCAAAAAATAAAAGCTGGTGATGAACATGCACTTGATAGATTAACTAAAGCTAATTTACGTTTTGTAGTTTCTGTGGCTAAACAATATCAAAATCAAGGCTTAACACTTCCAGATTTAATTAATGAAGGTAATTTAGGTTTAATTAAAGCTGCTAAACGATTTGATGAGACAAGAGGTTTTAAATTTATTTCTTATGCTGTTTGGTGGATTAGGCAATCTATTCTTCAAGCATTAGCTGAACAATCGAGAATTGTAAGATTACCATTAAATAAAATAGGTTCAATAAATAAAATTAACAAAGCATATGCAAAGTTAGAACAGCAATTTGAACGACCACCTACCGCTGAAGAGATAGCAGAACTAGTAGAGCTTTCAATTACTGAGGTTAAACAATCATTAAAAAATACTGGAAGACATGTGTCTATGGACGCTCCATTAATTGAAGGAGAAGATAGTAATTTGTATGACGTTATGGGATCAGATGAGAGTCCAAATCCAGATGCTGATTTAATGTTAGAATCTTTAAGAGAAGAAATTAGAAGAGCTCTAGATACTTTGACACCAAGAGAAGCAGATGTTGTTTCTTCTTATTTTGGATTAAGTGGAGGACATGCTATGACTCTTGAAGAGATTGGTGAAAAATTTGATTTAACAAGAGAAAGAGTAAGACAAATTAAGGAAAAAGCAGTTAGAAGATTAAAACAAACTTCAAGAAGTAAAATATTAAAAACTTATTTGGGTTAAATAAATAAAAGAAAAGAATTTCCTCTTTTTTTTGTTTCTTTTATATTTGTCAAAATTATTTTTATGTCACATAAGGTTGCTCCCTCAATATTAGCAGCAGATTTTGGTAATCTCCATAGAGATTGTGAGATGGTTAATAGAAGTAGAGCAGATTGGTTTCATATAGATATTATGGATGGAGTATTCGTGCCAAATATCTCTTTTGGTATGCCAGTTTTAAAAAGCATTAGTAAAATAGCAAATAAAAAATTAGATGTTCATCTAATGATTATTGATCCCGACAGATATATATTAGATTTTAAAAATCTTGGAGCTGATATTTTAACAGTTCATTTTGAAGCTTGCAATCATCTTCACAGAACAATTCATTCTATTAAAGAGCAAGGTATGAAAGCTGGAGTTGCTTTAAACCCGCATACATCCATTCATAATATTTCAGACTTATTACAAGATTTAGATTTAGTTTGTTTAATGTCTGTAAACCCTGGATTTGGAGGTCAATCATTTATAAAGTCAACTTTCGATAAAGTAAGGAGACTAAATAAAATAAGAGAGGAGGCAAA
>MDSV01031735.1_pt1 | contig 12548 bp, 8 predicted proteins | sample 810851 | NCBI WGS metagenome assembly MDSV01 (sample SAMN05326640, study PRJNA326480) | marine metagenome | isolation source: seawater | place: Atlantic Ocean: North East | collected 2012
ATGGCTTCTCTTTTCCTTCCCATTTTTTGGATTGATCATTTTGAGAATTATCATCATCTTAATTACTCTAAGGTTTTTTTCGTTTTCATTAAAATATAAAAAAATATACCTATTGAACTTTTTGAGACTAACAATCTTATTGAGCCTATTGAACATATTTTTTTCTTATTTAATTTATCAAATTTCTTCATTTGATTTAGCTTTCGATTTTTTAACAATAGTTAAGCTTATTATTATTTTTATTAGGCCTATAATATTATTTAATTACTTTAAAAATTTTGCTTCAGAGGTAAAATCAAAAATTTTGGTAATTCTTGTTATTTCTGATATAATTCCCTCATTATTATTATTTGACAGTTTGATGTTAATTGATTTGTTTAATTATTTAATTTCTCTATTTTGATTTCATTGTATTAACTTTGTTCCTTAAATAATTCAAGATGAGCGAAATAAAATACGATAAAAAAAGATTAAACCCAGTAAAATCAATATTAGTTTCCCAACCTGATCCAAAAGACGATAATTCACCCTTTCATAGGTTAGCAAAACAATACGACTTAAAAGTTGATTTTAAACCTTTTATAAAAATTGATCCTGTTTCAATAAAAGAATTTAGAAAACAAAAGATCAATATATTGAATCATACTGCTATAATTTTTACTAGTAGAAATGCAGTTGATCATTTTTTCAGAATAGCAGAAGGAATGAATGTTACTGTACCTACCGATATGAAATATTTTTGCATATCTGAGCAAACTGCAAATTATCTTCAGAAATATATAGTCATAAGAAAAAGAAAAATATTTACAGGACAAAGGACAATTGCTGAACTTTTGGATGTGATGAAAGAAACAATGGAAAAGTTTCCTGATGAAAAATATCTATTTCCTTGTTCTAATATTACTAGAGACACTATATCTGAATTTTTAAAAGAAAATAAATGTACTTATTCAGAGGCAATTATTTATAATACTGTACCTAGTGACCTTAAAAGGTTAAAGAAAGTGTTTTATGACATATTAGTTTTTTATACGCCATATGGTATAGATTCTTTAGTTAAAAATTTTCCTGATTTTGAACAGAATAATACTAGGATTGCTGGATTTGGAGTTAACACAGCTAAAGCAATTAAGGAAAATAAACTTAAATTAGATATTAAAGCTCCAATGAAAGACGTACCTTCAATGACAAGAGCTATAGAATTATATATTAAGCAAGCAAATAAAGTTTAGTTTATGAAAAAAGCATTCTTTTTAATTTTTTCTTTTCTACTAGTTAAAACTAATGTTTATTCTCAACAGGACCCATACTTTAGTACTTACCTTGTAAATCCTACTGTTGTAAATTCTAGTTTATCGTCACTATACGAAAACAATAATGTTGTTTTGATCTACAGAAATCAATGGGCAAATTACAATCCAAACAATTTAGCTGTATCATCAGATTCACCTAATACTGGAATTTTATCCTTAAATCTTAAAAATAGAGATAAAAGTCTTTCTTTTGGTATGACTGTAATTTCTGATAACCTTGGACCAAAAGAATTTTTTAATTTTTCTCCCTACATCGCTATTAGAAAAAAACTAAATAATTCTTTTTTAAGTTTTAGTGTATCTCCTTCATTTAAAAGCACAACTCTTAATTTTAGTTCTTTAATTTTTGTGAATCCTAGTGACCCGTTCAATGTTGGAACAAAAGAAACTCAGTCACAACCTGATATTAATTTTGGTATTTCCTATTATAATGAAAAGCTTTTGTTGAGCTTATCAGCAAAAAACCTTGCGCAGCCATCTTTCAGCTTTGGATTACCTGAACTGAAAAATACTGAAAATATTAATTTGTCTTTTTTAGGTAAGTATCAAATTGAGGTAGATAGGGACTTGATAATTGAACCATATTTACTCTTTAGGTCTGACTTATCTTCTTATACTTTTGATGTAAGTGGTCTTGCTACTTACAAAAAAACAATGAGTATTGGTGCATCTTACAGGTACGATGAAGCTATTGTTGGTTTCTTAGGGTATCATTTTTTAAAGAAAAATAAATTATTTGTTGGTTATGCTTTTGATTATGTTGTGCATAACGTAAATGCTAAAGCCCCTATATCTCATGAACTCGTTGTAAGATATGATTTGCCAACTCCTCAAATGAAAAAACCTATCAGAACTCCTAGATTTTTTTATTAATCATGATTTTTCTAATTAGTATTGAAATGTGGCTTTCATAGTTAGTTTCATTATATTTGTTTAACTTTCTAACTAAATATTTTATCGTTAAAAACAATAATTTAGATATTTTAAAGTTAAGTTTTAACTTTGCGTTTAATTATGTTTAAAGCTAACTCAAATATTTCCTTATTCATATATTGCTTTTTGGCAATATTCATTGGTGGATGTGGCCTACTTGGCGGAGGCTCTAGTAAAAAAAATCCTAGAGGACAATTAGTAGGAACACTAGATCGAGATGGGTTTGAAATGTCTGCTCAGTATGGAATGGTTTACATTCCAACAGGAAGATTTTATATGGGTCAAGCTGATGAAAATATACAATCAGATCAAAGTAACTTTAACAGACAAGTGACTATTAGTGCTTTTTACATGGACGATACTGAAATTACTAATGATGAGTATAGACAGTTTATGCAATATCTTGAAGAAAACCCTGACTATGAATTATCTGAAGGTGCTACTATCGAATCTTTAAAGCCTGATACAACAGTATGGTCAAGTGATTTTACTAACCATTATGGTGACCCCCTCCTTGCTTATTATTGGTCTCATCCTGCTTTTGATGATTATCCAGTTGTTGGAGTGTCTTGGGAATCCGCTAGAGAATTTACGAGATGGAGAACAAAATTTTTAAATGACTTTAGGAAAGAAGAGGGTTTGCTCCCCTTCCCATCTTTCAGATTACCAACAGAGGCAGAATGGGAGTATGCAGCTAGAGGTGGTAGAGATAATGTAAAGTATCCTTGGGGTAATCCATATACAAGAAATTCTAGAGGTTGTGTATTAGCAAACTTTAAACCTGGAAGAGGTAACTATGTGGATGATGGATATGCATATACATCACCAGTAGGTGTTTTTTTTCCTAATGATTTTGGTCTATATGACATGTCAGGTAATGTTGCAGAATGGTGTGAAGATGCTTACATAGACTCATATAATCCTGTGGTATGGGATTTAAACCCAATATATAGGGATGATACAAATGACAGAAAAGTTATTAGAGGAGGATCATGGAAAGATATTGCTTTCTTTATAGAAGTGGCAACTAGAACTTTTGAATATAAAGACTCTACTAGGGCTTTTATAGGATTTAGAACGGCTATGCCTCATTTAGGTAGAAATTTAGAAGGCTTTTAAACAAAATAATTATATAAGTAGAAACAATTAAATTTTTTTAAAAATGATAACAAAAAAAGTATCGAGTAATCCACTTTTAAGATGGATTCAAAATGAAGATAATATGAATATGATGTACGGCCTTGGAGCGGCAGTCGTAATCCTAGGTGCTCTATTCAAATTACAAGGTTGGCCATTTGCAAATGAAATGCTTATTATAGGTCTATCTGCAGAAGCATTAATTTTTGCTGTTAGTGCTTTTGACCCACCTACTTCACATGAGTGGGATTGGAGTAAAGTTTATCCTCAGCTAATGCCTGAAGGTAAAGGTTCAAATGCATCTCAATTTAAAGATATGATGAGAGAAGCTGAAATAGATAGTTCAGTTTTAAAAAGTGTTGGTGATGGAATGAAGAAAATGGCTAATCAAGCTGGAAATATAAATGAATTAGCGGGCGCTTCTGTTGCTGCTAAAGAATATTCTGATACTATGAAGAGTGCAACAGAATCATTAAAAACAGTAAATGAGTCATATGGTGCAATTTCATCTACTGCTCAGGATCTTGCTGCTTCATCTTCAAGTGTCAAAGAAGCTGTTGGTTTAACTCAAGAGTATAAGGAAAATTTAAAGAATGCTTCAAATTCTCTTGGTGCAATAGTAGACGCTTCAGGACAAATTACTGAAACTGCTAAAAGTATGACTAATGCTCAAAATGATGCAGTAAGGTTGCAAAAGGAACTTCAAGATTTAACTGAAAACTTAAGTAAACTAAATAAAATATATGTTGGCATGTACGATGCTATGCATAAGTAAAATTTTTTTAAAAAATATTTATAAAGATATAAGTTATGGCTGGAGGAAGTAATCCTAGACAGAAAATGATTAACCTAATGTATTTAGTGTTAATTGCTATGTTAGCTCTTAATGTTGACACAAAAGTTCTTAAAAAATTTCTTTTAATTAATCAGAGTTTTGAAGCTACTAATTCTGAAAAATTATCTGATAATATAAGAAAAATAGAATCTATTAGAACGGCAGTTGATGATTCTGGAAATAGACAAGAAGATGTAGATGTTTTTAATTTATCAGAAGATATAAGAAATAGATCTAATACTCTTGTAACTTACTTAGATGAAATTAAAAATACTATAGTTGAAGAAACAGGAGGTAGTGATGGAAAAGGAGGAATTAAGGGATATAAGGACATTGATTTTGTTTATAGATACATGAATGTAGATATTGATGATGATGGAAAACTAAATGGTGATGAGATTCAGACTCTTTTAAATGAATTTTCTGCTTACGTTCAAGACTCAGTTTTCCTAGGTGATGAAAATTCGGGAGTTGTTGATATTGCACGTAATGCAGATCAAATTCCTTTATATGATGATGCACCACCGACTGATCCTTCATTTAGAGCACTAAATTTTGGTTTCGGTACTTCTGCAGGAGCGGGCCTTGCAACAATAAGTCAACTTCAATCTGATATAATTAATCTAGAAATTAAGGCTTTAGATAAACTTGCCACATCTGTTGGTGCTGCAGATTTAAAGTTTGATGTTGTATCTCTAACAACATTGCCTGAACAGAAAGTTGTTGCCGCTGGAGCAAAATACAAAACACAGCTATTTTTATCTGCTGCCTCCTCAGCTATTGTTCCTACAATGACTGCTGATGGAGATACTTTGGAAGTTTCTAATGGAAGAGGATCCTATGAGTTTATTGCAAAAGGTGGTCAATATGATAAAGAAGGGTTATCAAAGCAGAGTTATATTGGAACCATTAGTGTTACTCTCCCTGGAGGAAAAGACACAACATTTGTTGATACTGTAGAATATTTTGTTGCTAGACCAGTAATACAAATTCAATCTGCATCAGTTCAGGCTTTATATGCTAACTGTGGCAATGTAATTACAGTTAATGTACCTGCTTTAGGATCTGAATATAATCCAACATTCACAGCTAATGGTGGTGATATTCAACGAGGCTCAAAAGCTGGGCAAGTAACAATTATACCTACATCTAAAAAAGTTGATTTAAATGTAATTAATGCAGGTAACTTTATCGGATCTCAGTCTTTTAATGTTAGACAAATTCCAGCTCCTGAAATTAAGGCTAGAATTAGAGGTAAAGAGATTGATGCTAAAACAGGGATACCTGTTACTACACAAAGTTTTACTTTAGATGCTATTGCAGATGCAAGTTTTAAACAATTCTTACCTGATGATGCTAGATTTAAAGTTACTGAAGCTGAAATTAATCTTGTAAGAGCAGGAAGGGGTGTCTCTAGACAAAGGGTAAATAATAATGTAAACTTAACTAGACTTGCTGGTAAAAGAAAAGGAGATAATATTGTTATTGAAATTAAAAAGGTAGCAAGAGCTAACTTCAGAGGTGATATTGAAGAATTTAAAAACTTCGCACCTAGATATATAACAATACCATTAAAATAATTTATGAAAAAGCTAAATAAGATTCTTATACTATATGTTTTATTATCTGTTCTATCTGTGGATGATTCTTATTCTCAGGTTAGTGCAGAGTCTAATGGATATAATCCCCTTTCTTTAAGGCAAGTTCATGAATCTTACTTAATGTGGAAGAAAACTTTATGGCGCAGGGTTGACCTAAAAGAGAAACAAAATAAACCTTTCTTTGCTAGAAACAGAGAAATATCAAAAATTATTATTGAGGCTGTAGAGAGAGGTGTTTTAATCCCTTATAACAGTGACTCAGTAAATGACTCGAATGTTATGTCAAGAGAAGAATTCATTCAAAATATACAATTAGCTGATGAGGAGGAGATAGAGGAAGAAGAAGGTTTTGATCTTGACGATCCTTTTGCAGGATTTGAAGACGACCCCTTTGGAGATCAGATTGAGGAACTTCCCACAGGTCCTACATTTATAGATAAAAGAGAATTTTCAATTCTTGAGATAAAAGAAGATCTATATTTTGATAGAATTCACTCAAGAATTTATTTTGATATTCAAGCAATTACAATGTATCTACCTGGAGATAGTTTTCAGAACCCTGCAGGTTTTGAAAAACCTATTGCTTCTTTTAGGTTTATTGATTTGTATAATTTATTTAAGTCAATGAACAGAGATGCAATCTGGTATAATGAAAATAATATTGCACAACATAAAAATTTAGGTGATGCTTTTCTATTAAGGTTGTTCAAAGGAATTATAATTAAGATTGCTAATGCTGATGATATTAGAGTTTCAGAGCTTTATGCTAGATCAAGAAAAGAAGGAATAATGGCTAGCTTTAAAGTTGAACAAGATCTTATGGAGTGGGAAGCTAATCTTTGGGAGTATTAGACTTTATATATTTTAAAATAGAGTTGGTTCTTTTTATCCCTATTGTATTAATCAGTTCATTTTTAGTTTGTTTCTTGATATTTTCTAAAGATCTGTACTTATTTATTAATTTTAATCTTGTTTTTTCTCCTATTCCATTTATTAAATCAAGTTCTGATTTTAAAAAACTATTACTTCTTAATTGTTTATGATAGTTTATTGCAAATCTGTGGGCCTCATTTCTAATAGACTGAATAAGCTTTAATTGTTCAGATTTTTTTCCAAGAAGAATTGGTACTGAGTCATTCGGAAAATATATTTCCTCTAATCTTTTAGCTATACCAATAATGTTTATTGTATTATAAATATTAAGCTTTTTTAATACATGACAGGCAGAACTTAATTGACCTTTTCCTCCATCAATAATAATTAAATCAGGAAGATTTTTTTTCTCTTTTATTAACCTAGAATACCTTCTTTCTACGACTTCTCTCATTGATTCGAAGTCATCAGGTTTATCTACATTATTGATTTTAAACTTTCTATATTCTTTTTTATTAGGGTAACCATCATTAAATAATACCATAGAAGCAACGGTGTTTTTCCCTTGGATATTTGATATATCAAAACATTCTATATGAAACGGAACTTTTTTTAAATTTAATTTAGTTTTTAAGTCAACTAATATTGATATTTTTTTGGTCTTTCTTTCTTTTTTTTCATTGTAAAGATTTTTTTTATAAAAAAGAACATTTTTTAAGCTCATATCTATCAATTTCTTTTTGTCTCCCATCTTTGGAACATAAGAATTAAGATTTTCCGGTAAGTATTTTTTGAAATTTATGTTTGAAATTGTTTCGTTTTCAATACTACCATATTTAAGTTTTAAGTCTGTCAGTATTTGAACTATTTCACTATAATTGAAGTTAATTTTCTTCTTTATTTTAATAGTTTCCGATCCAATTATCATGCCATTGTTTATTTTCATAAAATTGACATAGTAATAATTGTCGTCATCCATTAAAACAAAGACATCGAGATTATTTACCTTATAGTTTATAACTATTGATTTTGAATTAAATTGATCAATCTGAGATATTTTATCTTTTACTTCTTGTGCTTTTTCAAAATCTAGTTCCTTGGAATAATTATTCATTTCCTTTTTTAATGAATTTGAAAGTTCAATTGTTTTTCCTTTCAATATATTTCTTATCTCATTTATGTCTCTAAGATAATTTTCTTCTTCTTGGCGGTTTTCACATGGGCCTTTACAGTTTCCTAAATGATATTCTAAACACACCTTGAATTTGTTTTTCTTAATATTTTCTTTACTCAACACATAATTACAATTTCTTATCTTATAAAGATTTTTAATCAATTTAAGAATTGATCTCATTGATTTTACATTGGTATACGGACCAAAAACCTCCTCTTTTTTATGATTAATTTTTCTTGTAGAATAAATTTTAGGAAATCTATCGTTAGAAATTGCTATATAGGGAAATGTCTTATCATCCCTCAATAAAATATTGTATTTAGGCTTATTCTCTTTAATTAGATTATTTTCTAATAATAAAGCATCATGCTCCGATTCCGATATAATAAAATCAATACTTTTTGTTTCTTTTATCATATTTGTTATTTTCTTATTTAGATCTTTTTGAAAATAACTTTTTACTCTTTTTACTAAATTTTTAGATTTTCCAACATAAATAATTTTATTATCTCTGTTTATGAATTTATAAACTCCAGGAGAGTTTGGGATATCAATCTTTTTTAAACTATCCATTCTTAGAATATATCGGATGCATCAATTTTATCTAGTATTGAGCCTAGTGAGTCTGACTTAATATCATTATTATATGCTGAACAGTCCAGTTCAACGTTAATTATTTTTGTTGGTTTATCAAACTTTCCTTTAGTTATTCCAAGATCTGCATCACCATAAACACCTAACATATATTGCTGCCATATAGGCATTGCTGTTCTAGCACCTTGGCCAAAAGCCCATTCTCTAAAATGAATACTTCTATCATCTCCTCCTACCCAAGCACCAGAAACTAAATTATGTGTAACTCCAATAAACCATCCGTCTGATGCATTTTGAGTTGTTCCAGTTTTGGCACCCACATCATTATTTAAAGTTAACTCAGGACTTAAACCTCTTGCTGTACCACCTTCCTCTTCTTTTGATCCTTTGAGCATATGAAGCATCAAATATGCAGTCTCTTCACTTAAAGCTTCTTGTTTTGAGGGAATAAATTCCTGAATTAGATTTCCGTATTTATCTTCAATCCTTGATATGAAAAAAGGTTCTGTCCATATTCCTTTATTAATAAATGTGCTGTATGCACCGACTAAATCAAATAAAGAAACATCTCCCCCCGCGCCCAAACATACTGCTGGAACGGGATCAAGTTTGCTTTGTATTCCTAATTTTTTTGCATAGTCTACAACAGTTTGAGGAGAAAGCTTTTTTGTCATGAAAGCTGTAATTGAATTAACAGACTTAGCCATTGCTTTTCTAAGAGTCATGGTTTCTCCCGTCCATTTACCATTGTGATTATCTGGTCTCCAATATGGTGGATCTTGACCTGGTAATTCAAAAACTACTGGAGCATCTACTACTGGATAACAAGGCGAATAGCCATTATCAATTGCCGCTGCATAAACAATTGGTTTTATTGTTGATCCAGGTTGTCTTCGCCCTTGTTTTACATGATCATATTTAAAATATTTATGATTAATTCCTCCTACCCAGGCTCTTATATATCCAGTTTTTGGCTCAATTGAAACAAATCCAGCTTGTAAAAAGTTTTTATAATATTTTAATGAGTCCATTATACTAAAAACAGTATCAATTTCACCTTCCCAACTAAATACTTTCATTTTTTTCTTTTCATTAAGTTTTTCGAAAACTAATACTGTATCGTTTTCATTATCTTTTAATAGTTTTTTATAATAAGTTGTTCTTTTAATTGAATTCTTAAGAAAATCTTTAATTTCAAATCCTTTTTCATCAATCCATGGGTTTCTTCCTTCCCAATGTTCACTAAAAATAGATTGTAATCTTTTCATTTGATCATGGACTGCTTTTTCTGCATGATTTTGAATTCTACTATCTATTGTTGTATAAATTTTAAGTCCGTCAGAAAACAAATCATATCCGTTTTCTTTAGCCCAGTTTATTAAATAGTTTCTTACTACTGTTCGAAAGTATGTAGCTTGACCAACATTCTGATTTTCAACTTTATAGTTAAGCTCAAGATCCATTATTTTTAAAGAATCATATGCAGTTTGATCTACAATATTATATTTATATAAATTATAAAAAATTTCTGCTCTTTTTTCAATTGCGTTATCTGCATTAAAATATGGATTATATTTTGTTGGTTTATTTAATAAACCAACAATAATTGATGATTCATTATAATTTAATTCCGAAGGGAGTTTATTAAAATATGTTTTGGCTGCTACCTTTATTCCATAGGAATTACTCCCATATTCAGCTGTATTTAAGTACATGGATAAAATTTCTTTTTTAGTATAAAACTCCTCAAGCTTAACAGCTACTATCCACTCTTTTACTTTTGATATAACCAATCCTAAAAATGGAACTCCACTAAGTTTTCCTTTTTTTTCTCTTCTTATTTTGAATAAGTTTTTAGCAAGTTGTTGTGTGATTGTACTACCACCGCCTTCTAAGCCACTTGATCCAAATGTAGCTACGTTTTTAAGAACCCCGTAACTAGCCCTTACTAACCCTTTCAAATCTATTCCAGAGTGTTCATAAAATCTTATGTCTTCTGTAACTAATAATGTTGTTACTAATTCATCTGATAGCTCATGAAATTTTACAGGCGATCTATTATATCTGAAATACTTTCCTAATAATTTGTTATCACTTGAATATAGTTCTGAGGAAAGTTCTGATTCAGGTTTTTCTAAATCCTGCAGACTGGGCATACCTCCAAAAAGATTTAAAAAGTTATAATTAATTGATAATATAAAAAACAGAATAAACAATATCCCAGAAATTAATATAATCCATATTTTATTTAAAATACTTTTTGATCTGTTCACTTTTTATAAAATTTTTTAAACTCAATATAATTTTTTGACCTAAAAATTAAGTTCATATTTTTTTCACCTACAACAAAATTAATATTTCCATTTGATTCTTCAATAGATAAAGATGAATTGAATTCAGATTCAAGAAATTGTAATTTTTCTTTATTTTCAACATATAATATATCAAATGTAACTCCTTTTCTTAATTCAAATTCATAAATGTTTTCAGGTAAATTAAGATTATTTAAAAGGACTCTTAACCTGTCATTAAAGTTTTGTCTAAATTCTTCGCTAGAAAGAATGAAAAAATAGTAGTTAGTATCTAAGTTATTTTTGAAATTTGGAATTCCGCTAAATATAAAACTTTTATGTACTTCTTCAGCGGACTTTAATAATGTGGATGCATAACTAATAGCTGATTTTCCAACAGCATCTTTTAGAAACCTTTTAAGTTCAAACTGTAATGAAAAATTCCCTGCCTCTTTACCTCTACCTATTAATTTCAATAATAAAATGTTCTCATAGAATGGGTTTTTTTCATATTTTAATTTTAATGAATCAACTTTATTAATTACGTAAATATTATTTTCTGCCTTTAAATTTTCATATAAATTATTATAAATTCTTTTTAATAGATTTAACTCCTGAAATTCATCAATTTGATAATTGGGATTAATAATGAGTTTATAATAATCAGTTTCTGAATAATTATTTAAAATTAGATTTTTATATTTTTCTCTATCTTCACTTATCAAATAAAGCTGATAATAAATCTCTGCCAAATATTCTGAAGATTTAAATCGTTCAATAAGCTCCATATAAGTTTTTATACCTCGCTTTTCTTCATTAAGTTTTTGAATATATATTTTACCAACATTGTAATATGCCTTTTCAATTTCTTTAATTAATATATCCTTATCACTTTGCTCGAAGGGCAATGATGATTTTAAATTTAAAATACTATTATCCTCAACCATATTCACTTCACTATCTTCATCATTGTTATCTTGAAAAACTATAGACTCTTCGTATTCAGTACTGAAACTTATTTTAGACATTATTCTCCAATTATCCTTTAACTCTCTACTGCCCCATATTCTTTGAAAATCATTTTTGCCAATACTTTTCATAGATTCATTATCAAAATACCACTGTCCGTCAGAGGTACTAGTAATGATAATTTTAGGATTATCTTGAAGAAAGTTTTGTTGGCTATTTCTAACTTTTTCTTTCTTTTTTTTTTCAGAATTTAATTTTAAAGTTTGTTCTAATATTTCATTTAATTCTATTTCTGGAATTAACGTCAAATTTATTAGACTATCGTTATTGTTTATGATTTCAAGGTTTTCTACAAGTTCTGTAAGAACATCACTTTTTTCTTTTAAACTATTATAACCTTTAAATTCTCTGTTTATATTATTTAATGCACTATCATAATATAATTTAGCTGATTTAAAATTATTGATGTTACTATAATAAATATCAGCTATATTCTTATAAGAATAGAAAAGCAAATTTTTATTTTTTTTATTGTTTCTTATTGAAGTATTATAGTTTTTGATTGCATCTTCAAATTTCATCTTAGACTCACTTAATTTTGCAATCTCATAATATATTCTGAAGAGGTTTTCAGTATTTTTTTTGTCTTTAATAAGTTTTAAAAAGTATTTATTAGTCTCAGTTTCATCTACGTTTACTAGAGTTCTTGCATAAAAAATTTTTGAAGTGAACTCCATTGCAAAAGAGGGATTGTTTGTAAGACATTTTTTAAAATAAATTTGTGCTGATTCATAATCTTTATTTAATAATTGAATCTGTCCTATTCCA
>MDSV01073586.1_pt1 | contig 12548 bp, 12 predicted proteins | sample 810851 | NCBI WGS metagenome assembly MDSV01 (sample SAMN05326640, study PRJNA326480) | marine metagenome | isolation source: seawater | place: Atlantic Ocean: North East | collected 2012
AATACCACTTGCACCCGTCAAATTTAGATTTTTGTTTTCTTCGGGGTTTGTTTGCTGTATATTTTCGCTCAGTAGATTCATTTTTTCTATTTTATTATACATAAAAATGATTATATAAATAGTCAATTATGTATGAATTAAACAAGATTCAATCTACTTTTTAAACTTACACATTAGATACAAAAGTTTAATAATATACAAAAAGAGTACTAAAATTATTGCAAACGAAAACTCAGTATTATCGGCTGAGGAAGAAATGTCAAAAAATAGATCAAAAGACAAACATAATATACAGACAAAGCTTATCCATTCTGGTTCTCAGCGTTCACAAAATAACGAAACTTCTGAAGCTATATACCTAACTTCTGGATATATATATAATTCTGCCGAAGAAGCTGAGGCGAGATTCAAGGGCGAAATAGATGGATATATTTATAGTAGGTACTCAAATCCAAATCTTACAATGCTGGAAAAGAAATTATGTGAAATGGAAGGTGCTGAAGCCGCTAGATTAACATCATCTGGGATGGCCGCTGTATTTTGGGCACTCTTCACAAATGTACAGTCGGGAGATCATATTGTCGCCGCAGACGCATTATTTGGTTCATGTTTGTCAATTTTGAAAGATATCCTTCCAAATTATGGGATAGAGGTAACAATTGTACGGGCTAATAAAATTGAAGAGTGGGAGAAATCAATAAGGAAAAATACCAAAGTATTTTTCTTTGAAACTCCTACCAATCCAATGCTTGAAATAATTGATATAGAGAAACTATCGCTGATTGCAAAAGCAAATAACATCAAAGTGATCATTGATAATGTCTTTGCGACACCTTTAAGACAAAGACCAATGGAATTTGGAGCTGATATTGTAATTTATTCTGCTACAAAGCATATTGATGGACAAGGTAGATGTTTGGGGGGTGTAATTTTGGGCGACACTGAATTTATTGAAAATAAATTACATGACTATCTAAAGCACACTGGGCCAGCATTGAGCCCGTTTAATGCTTGGATAATGATGAAAGGTCTGGAAACACTCTCGTTAAGAACTGACAGGCAAATTGAAAGCGCAAAAAAAATTGCAGATTATTTGGTTGATCTAGCGAACGTCAAAGAAGTTATTTATCCGGGTCACAAATCCCATCCAGAATACAATATTGCTCAAAAACAAATGACGGGAGGCGGTCCTATTGTTACATTCAAAGTTGATGGCGGTAAAAAGGAAGCTTTTGATTTCCTAAATAAACTTGACCTTATAAAGATATCCAACAACCTTGGTGATGCAAGGACTTTAATCACTCACCCAAAAACTACAACGCATCGAAATTTATCAGATACTGAATGCATGAATTTGGGAATAACTGAAACTACATTAAGGATGTCTCTTGGTCTTGAAGATATTGATGATATTATGATCGATATTGGTGAATCTATCAAATAACACAGGTATAATACAAGATGGGCGAAACAAAGATTGATAAAAAGTCAAAACAATATAATGCAATACCATTGGATTTGAATAAAGCTTATGAACGAAATGCACTGCATAGAGACATGACGTGTTTTGCATATTTAGTATTTTCGGATAGGTTGATTTCTGTAAATGATAAACTTCAAATCACTAAAGATTTGGAAAATGCAAACGAAGCAGTCATTTTGAATGATACATATCAAATAGAAGATGCTTACGATACATTTATACTTCCATCATTGTTATATGATATTAATATTGTTAGCACAGTTGAGTCGAAAGATTATGAGATGAGTTTGTTAAATTCTATAGAATATCAGCAGCATATATTTACAGAGCTATAAACCTAATCACAATAAGAATGAGATTTTACCCAATCATAAAAATAATAGGAATATTCCTCATAATATTAGGAGTATTTATGCTAATCCCTGCTTTAATTGATCTTATATATATGCATGAAAACTATAAGGTCTTTATTTTGTCATCACTAATTACAGCAATGACAGGATTTATTTTGGTATTATCTGTGTGGGGAAAAAACCAATTACTAGGACTGCGAGAGGCATTTATTTTGATCTCACTTACTTGGCTTCTGATTGCAATATTTTCAGCAATTCCCTTATATATCTCAGACTCGGGACTTAATATTACAGACGCCTTTTTCGAGTCAATGTCCGGAATAACAACAACTGGTGCTACGGTTATTGTAGACTTAGAATTTCAATCAAAGGGGATACTAATTTGGAGAGCCTTACTACAATGGTTGGGGGGGATAGGTATTGTCGTTATGGCAGTTGCTGTATTACCGATGCTACAGGTTGGGGGTATGCAATTATTTCGTCTCGACTCTTCAGATAATGCAGAAAAAATATTACCACGTGCCATACAAATAGCAGGTTCCTTAATTATAATATATCTCATTATTACAATTCTCTGTGCACTTTCTTACAATATTGGTGGTATGGGACTATTTGACTCTGTAGCTCACTCATTCACAACAATTTCAACCGGAGGCTACTCAACCCATACTGACTCTTTTGCATTTTTTGATAGTGCAAAATTAGAGTATATATGTGTACTTTTTATGATAATTGGCAGTCTTCCGTTTGTATTGTATCTACAATTAGTTCGAGGTAAAGCCTCTAGTTTGTTTTTAGATAGCCAAGTTATTACATTTATGTTCATTTTACTTGCATCTGTTTTGTTATGTTCTTTTTATATTGGATCCTATTTGGAGATAACTGTTCAGGACTCATTAAGACAGGCGGCATTCAATATCACTTCAATTTTAACAGGAACTGGCTACGTTTCAGCTGATTACATGTTGTGGGGCCCATTCATTATTTCTATGTTTTTCTTTTTGATGTTAATGGGTGGCTGTGCCGGATCTACATCATGCGGTTTGAAGATTTTTAGATTTCAAATTTTGGTCAAACAAGTTGTTGTGCAAACAAAAAAAGTTGCCTTCCCTGACGCGGTTTTTATTCCAATGTATAACGGGAGAGAAATTCCAGACAGTGTAAATAGAGCTGTTACCTCATTTTTTCTATTATTTGTTGCATCATTTATAATTTTTGGTTTACTTCTTACGCTTCTTGGGTCTGATCTTATTACAGCTTTTTCAGCCTCAGCGAGTGCCCTTGCAAATGTTGGTCCGGGCTTAGGTCAGTTCATTGGACCAACAGAAACATATGCATTGATGGAACCTGCATCAAAGTGGCTGCTGTCGGTCGCCATGCTTTTGGGTAGGCTAGAAATATTCACTGTGATGGTTTTATTTACATCTTATTTTTGGAGGCAATAAAATAGAAAATAGTAGGGATAAAGCACAGATATTAAATTCACAGGCAGTAATATTAGAAAAATTAATCTCTTTTGATACAACAAGCAATAAAAGTAATTTAGAATTGGTTAATTATATTTGTGATTACCTATCTGTTCATAAAATTGAACCTTCAAAGATCTATAACCATGATAAATCTAAAACATCAATCTATTACACAATTGGTGATAAGAAACTTCCTGGGTTAGTTCTTTCTGCGCACACAGATACTGTACCTGCAGATAAGGATCAATGGTCATATAATCCGTATAAACTAAAGATTCAGGACAACAAGTATTATGGACGAGGTACTTCAGACATGAAGGGGTTTATATCTCTTGTTCTTGCCATAACCCCTTGGATAATATCGAAATCCTTTGATAAGCCTCTTCATGTTGCCTTAAGTTATGATGAAGAGGTTGGGTGTCTTGGGGTAGGGCCACTAATTGAAGTGATGAAGAATAAAATATGCCCTCCAGAATTAGTTATTGTGGGTGAGCCTACAGATCTTAAAATTATAAATCAGCATAAAAGTTGTCATACCTTTGAGACTGAATTTTACGGGAAAAAAGCACACTCTTGCTATCCAGATTGGGGATGTAACGCAATTTATTTTGCTAATGAATTCATAAATGAGTTAAGAAAAATCGAGCAGAACCTGGTTCATAGCGATGTAGATAGTAATTTTGAGCCACCTTATTCGTCGCTGAATGTAGGGCACATCGATGGGGGTGTGGCACATAACATAATTCCGGATTATGCAAAGGTTATTTGGAATATTAGGTGTTTGCCTCACGCAAATTTTCAAGATTTACTCCGTGATTTATTTGAGCAAAAAGTGCCATTAATAGAATCAAAAATGAAAAAAAAATATTGCAATGCCTTCATCTCAAACAGAAACATATCAAATATTTTACCGCTAAATCAAAAGAGCTATCCTGAAATATTAAATACACTCACCAAGAAGGACCCAAAGCATAAGTTGGGCGTCTCTTATGGGACAGATGCTGGATATTTTTCTAAAATTGGTTGGCCAACAATTGTCTGTGGACCCGGTAAAATAGAGCAAGCTCACACGTCTGACGAATTCATTAAAATTAAAGATATTAAAGATGGTATTAACTTTATGATGGATTTGATGAGCGGTATTTTAGCTTAGTAAGGTATACAATGTTTAAGAATAGCTTTTTGTACGTGTAATCTATTTTCAGCTTGTTGGTAGACATAAGACCTATCGGAATCAATTACTGCGTCAGTGACCTCTTGCCCTCTGTGTGCAGGTAAACAGTGTAAAAATATTGCATCGATCGGTGCTTTTGCAAATAAGTCACTATTAACCTGATATTTATTTAGGATTTGAATTTTTTTTGATCTTTCATTTTCATCGTCATTCATAGAAAGCCAGGTGTCGGTTACAATACAATTCGCATCTTTAATAGCTTCATCAATATTTTGGGTTATATTAATTTTTGAGTTCTTCTTGGCGATATCTAAAATAGCTTTTTTGGGTACATATTCTTTTGGTATAGCCATGTTTAATTTGAAATCAAATAAAGTACTGGCCTGTATCCACGTATTTGCAACGTTATTACCATCTCCTATCCATGCAACTTTAAGGCCATCAATTGTCCCAAAGCACTCTTTTAAAGTCATTAAATCAGCCATTATTTGGCAAGGATGACTTTCATTGGTAAGAGCATTAATGATTGATATTGTTGAGTGGTTGGAGAATTCAATCAAGTCTTGATGATTAGCATTTCTGATTATTATTCCATCCACGTATCTTGATAATACTTTAGCAGTATCTTTAATAGTCTCACCTCTTCCAAGTTGTGTAGTTTTCATATCTAGATAAATGCATGAACCACCAAGCTCAGATATTGCAAGTTCAAATGAAATTCTAGTTCTTGTTGATGGCTTGTCAAATAGGAGTATAAATGATTTGCCATCTAATAAATCTCTTTCAGAATTTCGATCAGCTTTCAACTGCTCGGCTGATAAAAGTATTTGAGTCAGTTCGGCTTTTTTCAGTTCGTGTAGATTGATGAAATTTTTTGACAAATATTCCATTATAAAATTTCTTTAATTGATTTTTCAAATAGGGATATAGCCTTCTTGATTTCAGGAATTGTTATGTTGAGTGGTGGTAGTATTCGAATTACATTGTCTGCCGCATTCACAGTGAGGATACCATTTTCATATAGTTTATTGGCTAATAAATTATTCGCGACTGTACACTTTATTCCGATCATTAGGCCCAGACCTCTAATTTCAGCAATAACATTTGGATATTTTTCACACAGTTTATTCAGTTGATTTTTGAAGAAAAGCCCATTCTTTTCAACCTTTGACAAGAAATCAACCTTGTTTACAATATCCATAACACAATTACCCACAGCCATTGCTAATGGATTTCCGCCAAAAGTAGATCCATGGCTCCCTGGAATAAGAGCTTCCGCAATATCATCTCTCATTAGGCAAGCGCCAATTGGAAAACCTCCACCAAGACCTTTAGCTAATGCCATGACATCGGGTTTTACGTCAAACCACTGATATGCAAATATTTTTCCTGTCCTGCCTACACCGCATTGAACCTCGTCAAACAGAATAAGTAAATCCTTCTCTTTTGCGATAACTTGAAGACTATTAATAAATTCTCTGTCAAAAACATTTATTCCGCCTTCTCCTTGTACAGGCTCAATAAGTATTGCAGCTGTTTTCTCGTTGCATGCTTCTTTCAATTGATTAATGTCATTACGTTCTACACTTACGAACCCCCTTAACGGTTCACCAAAGCCTTCAAGATGACTGGAATTACTTGCAGCCGCGATTGTCCCAAGCGTTCGACCGTGAAAAGAACCTTTAAACGTTATTATCTCGGTTTTTTCTGGTTTACCTTTTGAAAAGTGATATCTTCTTGCTGCTTTAATTGTGCATTCAACCGCTTCAGCTCCTGAATTACAGAAAAAAACTTTATGCGCAAATGAACAATTTGTCAGTTTATTGGCGAGTGTTACTTGTTCTTCTATTTCATATAAGTTTGATACATGCCAAAGTTTCCGCGATTGGACATTTAGAGCATTTATAAGATCCTTATTGGAATGACCGAGAAGATTTACAGCAATTCCAGCCGCGAGATCAATATATTTCTCCCCCTTATTGGTAAAAAGGTAGATGCCTTTACCATGAGAAAAAACAATTTTTTTCCTGTTATAGTTGTTAGCTACAGAATTCATTACTTATAATACGTTTTTGAATTTAAAAGAGGCTATTTTAATCAGAAAATAATTTTAGTCAATTACATTAATTTACCTCTAGGATTTAAGCTTGTAACCAATTCTAAAAAGGTAGCAGCTCAGCGCATACAATAGGATATTTAATATTAAAAGACTGAGTCCGCTATTCAGTAAATTACCATCGGCGTATCCAGTAATCCCGTAACGGAAACCATCTATCGCTTGGAAAAATGGGTTGTATTGTGCTATGCCATATACCTGACTCGGTAAATCCTTAATAGAGTAGAATGTACCTGATAAAAATGTCATCGGCGTAATTATAAAATTTGTAACTGCGCCCATGTGATCAAATTTTTCGGCCCATAACCCACCAATAATTCCAATTAGGCTCATGAAAAGCGACCCCATAACTGAAAAGTAAAATATGGCATATATACTGTGGTACGGTATTTCTAAAAATAGAGAAATAATTGTAAAGCCAATAAATGCAATAATACAGCCTCTAGCTAATCCTCCAATTATGTATCCTGTTGTTAGCTCCACAGCATTCAGTGGGCTTAAAAGGAGATCTGCAATATTACCATGTATCTTCCCGCTGACTATTGAGGATGATGTATTCGCGAAAGCGTTTTGTAATATCATCATCATTATAATACCAGGGGCTAAAAAGTGTGAAAAAGGCATACCAAATATTTCAGGCCTTGCCTTGCCAATAGCGACTGAAAAAACAAAAAGAAAAAGTAGTGCAGTCATTAATGGTCCAAATACGGTTTGTTGCCAAACTTTTAGGAAACGCATTATTTCGCGCTGTATTTGGGTATAAAGACCTAACCAATGGACCATACCAATGTCTTTACGCATTGTAAATTTTCCTAATTTTTTTATAACATAATTTTGTACAACATATTACTTATCTCTGTTGAAAACAATACTAAAAGATTCAGTTTTTTCATAAATGTAGTAGTATTAAATCACGTATTTATAACAATATATTGATTTCATATAATTTATAAAAAATTGAGGTGATGCTATGGCTTGGACGGAAGAAAGAGTGGAGCAGTTAAAAAAACTTTGGACGGAAGGCCTTAGCGCAAGCCAGATTGCTAAACGACTAGGAGAGGTCACAAGAAATGCCGTGATTGGAAAGGTGCATCGCTTAGGATTGGAGCCACGTGCAAAACCACAACGAAAAAATATTGCAGTGGGTCAATTAGACGGGAGTATATTATCTGTAAGTTACTCCGGTAATCTAGCTTTCAAGGAAACGCCCATAGATGATATCGAATACACTAAAAATCATGACATTCTTCAGTCAAACATTCATAGCGTGGATCAGACCTCTGATCAATTTGCGGTTACAATATTAAATTTAACTGAGAATCACTGTAAATGGCCACAAGGCGATCCAGGAACGGAGGATTTTCATTTTTGCGGACACCAGCCAATCTCCGGAATGCCATACTGTGAAGATCATGCAAAAAAAGCTTATAAGAAATTTAAAGTCAAAAGTTAAATTTATCTCATTAAATATTAGAAACTGAGTTGATAAGAAACAGGTACCCAATTATAGCCTGCGCTATTATTTTTTTCAACGAAACCTATTGCTGGAAATGGCATATGGTATCCAATCATAGGTATCTTGCTACTTGCAAGCATGCTGAGGATTCTTTTGCGGCTCTCAACCGCCATCTCTTTATTGTCATCAAACATGACGTGCCAATCTGGGACTTGCATTGAAACAACAAAATGATTTGTAATATCGGCAGCAAAAAAAAGACTTTTGTTATCACTCTCAATGCTGTAGCACATGTGACCAGGGGAGTGACCAAAACCATTTACAGCGGTGATACCTGTGACCACATCTTGATCGGGTCTAATAAACTCCATCCTATCAGATAATGGCATGCAAATCTTTTCAAATAGTTCTCTATTTGCCTTCCGTTGATCAGGAATATTTTTCCCTGTTTTCCATGACTCATATTCAACCTCACCAATAATTATGGAGGCATTTTTAAAATAACCATCCTCCATATACATCAGCCCACCAATGTGATCAGGATGGCAATGTGTAATCACAATTTTGCTTATATCCTCATTCCTATATCCAGAATATTCAATAAGATCAATGAGCTTTCCATTTTCATCATTAAGTTTTCCATTGCCGGTATCAAAAAGAATAATCTCGTTGCCTGTGTTTATAATCAGCGGTGTGAAGCCATGTTCAAATTTTTTTTCGGGCAGAAAATTTTGCTTACATAATTTATGAACATCTTTCTCATCTTTATTTTGACCAAAAATTGGATATGGTCCGTCTCTTTGAACCAGACCGTCCAATATAGTTGTTATTTCAAAGTTACCAAGATTAAACCTAAATATATTTGGATATATATTACCTGTTTTTTTTACTGTCATTAAAGCTCCTTGATTGCATGGTCATTAATTTATGAGTGTACCAATTCCCTCTTCAGTGAACAATTCAAGTATTATAGCATTTTCTACTCGTCCATCCAAAATAACTGCTTTGTCCACCCCATTTTTTAGAGCATCAATGCAAGTTTTGATTTTGGGTATCATCCCTCCCACTATTACGCCATCTGAAATAAGTTTTTCTGCTTTCTCGACTTTGAGCTCCAATATTAGTTCTTTCTTTTCATCAATAACACCTGCAATATCTGTTAGCATCAATAGTCTACTTGCTTTTAAGGCACCTGCAATAGCGCCTGCTGCTGTATCGGCGTTTATATTATAGGTAGTATTATTGTCCTTACCTAGGGGTGTTATTACGGGTATAGAACCTTTTTTGCAGTGATCAATAATTGTAGAAGGGTTAATTTTTTTTGGTTCACCCACAAAACCAAGATCCATTATTTTTTCAATATTTGAGTCGGTTTTGTAAATATTTGTCAATTTTTTTGCGAAAATTATTGAGTCTTTATTTCCAGACAGGCTTATCGATTTGCCTCCATGCTTTTTAATCTTCTTCACAATGTCAGTATTGATTATTTCATACAATACTCGTTCAACAACTTTTATTGTATCTCGATCTGTAATTCTTAAGCCATTATGGAACTTACTTTCCACGCCTTGCGCCTTTAATGTTTCTCCAATTTGAGGACCTCCACCATGGACAACGACAGGCTTCATTCCAGCTTGCTGTAACATAACGATGTTTTGAGCGAAGATATCAGCTAAATTATCATTTACCATTGCATGACCGCCATATTTTACAACCACATATTTGCTGTCATACATTTGCATGTAAGGTAGCGCTTCTGCTAAAATTTTTGCCCTTATCGACGAGTGAATCTTTTCCATCAACCTCACCTATCAGTGTTTAATTATTCTATATATTAGACATCTCAGTAGATCAATACCAAACTTATCTTTACTTGAGGTTGCCAGAATCCCCGGCCTTGCAGCCGGCCTCCTACTAATTTTTTCATTCGTCTTGAGTAATAGATTATCAACTTCATTTTTTTTAATTTTATCAAATTTAGTCAGAATAATTTGATAAGAGACCGCTGACTTATCAAGTATCTCCATAATATTCTCATCAATTTCCTTAATACCATGTCTCGAGTCGATAAGAAAAAAAACTGTTTCCAGTTCCTTTCTCCCTAGCAAGTAGTCTCTTGTAAGTTGACTCCACTGTTTTATTGACTCTTTACTAGCCTTTGCATAACCAAACCCTGGAAGGTCTACGATAAAGAATTTGTCCCCTTGCGAAAAAAAATTAATCATTTGGGTTCTGCCTGGCGTGTTGGAAACTCGTGCGAGTCCAGATACATTTGTGACTGAATTTATTAGACTTGATTTTCCGACATTTGATCTTCCAGCAAAGGCCACCTCTTTTTTTTTATGAATGGGAAACCCGTCGTTTGCAACCACAGATAAACAGAATTTACTGTCTGTGGCAAAGGCCAACCGTGCGTCTGCAAACTCGTCCTCGGCGAAATCTGTGTAATCAATAAAACCTAGCTCTTTTTTGGTTTCTTCTTGAAGGTATTTCTTATATTTGACCATAGTTCAACCTCTACGCCCATTCGTTTCATTATAATATATTGTTGTAATGAAGATAATGTATTGTTCCACGCCCAATAAATAACCAGACCAGCTGAAAACTGTGCAAATAAAAAAGTTAGGGCTACGGGCATCCAAGCAAATATTTTTTGCTGAATAGGATCTGGAGGAGCGGGGTTTAATCTCATTTGAATAAACATGGTGAGACCCATAATAATAGGCCATATACCAATTACTAGAAATGATGGTGGATACCATGGAATAATACCAAATAAATTAAATAAGGTGGTTGGATCTTTTGCCGATAGGTCTGCTATCCAACCATAAAATGGCTGATGTCTCATTTCCATGGTGCACAAAAGTACCTTGTAAAGCGCAAAGAATACTGGGACTTGTATTAAAATTGGTATACAGCCAGACAGCGGATTAACCTTATCTTTTTTGTATAATGCAATGATAGCCTGTTGCTGTTTTGCGCGATCATCCTTATAATTTTCTCTAATTTTTAACATCTCAGGTTGTAGTTTTTTCATTGCACTCATTGAGACATAAGCCTTGTTTGCGAGTGGGAAAAATACAATTTTGATGAGTACTGTGACCCCTAAAATTGAGAGCCCATAGTTGCCAAGTATTCCATAGAGCCATTGAAGGACATAAAATAGTGGTTTTGTTAGGAAATAGAACCATCCCCAATCAACCAATAAGTCGAATTTTTCAAGTGAATATTCATCTTCATATTGATCTAAGATTTTTACTTCTTTTGCGCCCGAGAAGACATATGAGGTTATTGTTGTGGTGCCTCCTGCATTTACCTTTTGAGCTGAGCCTAAATAGTCAACTTGATAGGTAGAGCCGTTTCCCTTTGAAGTGTATCTACCCTGATAATTTATATCCTGTGGGGGAACAATTACTGTTGCCCAGTTTTTGTCAGTAAAACCTAGCCAGCCAGTTGTAATATTATCAAATGACTCAGTCTTTTCAGCAATATCTGCGTAATCAGCTTTTTTTTCTCCTTCGCTCCCAAGCACACCAATGTAACCCTCGTGAAGCACGAAGAAATTCGTATAATCCTCAGGGAGACCTTTTCTTGATATAAGAGAATATGGGTATAGGATTTCAGAGGAATTTGAATTATTTTTTACTGTTTGTGTGATGGTGAAAAGGTAGTTATCATCTATACTAAATTCTTTTGAAAAAATAAGACCTTCATTATTGTTCCACTCTAGTCTAACTGGAGAGTTAATACTTAATTCACCACCGGAGACTAACTTCCAAATTGTGTTATCATTTGGTAATTTTGTTTGTGATTTAGCGTCGCCGACCCAGCCTTGGTGCGCGTAATATGGATTCTCAGATGTATAAGGTTTTAACAACTGAACTAATTTGCTATCCACGTCAATTGTATCTCTGTATTTTTTTAGACGAATATCATCCAATTTAGCCCCAAGGAGTGAGATTGATCCCTCAAGTTTTTCTGTATTTATCCTTATACGCTCTACAGACGTTCCGGCATCGGAAACTGAAGTTGATAAGGCAGTCGCAAGATCAATTTTATCTTCACTTTCAACATCGCTTTCAGGGAGAGGTATATTTGATAGATCTTGGCTTTCCTGAAGGCTCATTTCATTACTTATTTGGCCTGATGTTCTCTCATCAATTTGGCTATTTCCAATAAAATATTGCCATATTAATAATACTAATATTGATAAACCGATTGCTAGTATAAAATTTCTTTGCTCATTCATTGCATTATCAGATTTTTTTTACATAAACTTTCCAAGTCACTTTTAAGTGACTCATAGGGGTAATCCAGAATTGCTTTTCGTGCTATCATCACATAATTCGTATCTTGCTTTGCATAATTGATGAAAACGTCAGAGATGACAGATCGCATCCTTCTTTTCGCTTTGTTTCTATGAACGGATGTTCCGATTTTCTTAGAGGCCGTATATCCAATCTTTGGGCTTGAGTGCATTTTGTCTTCAAGATTGTG
>MDSV01152625.1_pt1 | contig 12547 bp, 8 predicted proteins | sample 810851 | NCBI WGS metagenome assembly MDSV01 (sample SAMN05326640, study PRJNA326480) | marine metagenome | isolation source: seawater | place: Atlantic Ocean: North East | collected 2012
AAGAGTCGATATCGTAATAATCTTCTGCTTTGCCCTCTTTCTTGTCAAAGCGCATGATTATGTCTTCATCCATAATAGTAAGAACTCTATTTCTAAATTTCTCGCTCTTTAGCTTTTCTTTCCATTTTGAAGCTTGAAACTTTTCTGTCGTGCCATCTTCAAAAACTAAGTTGAACCAGGCTCCAGTTTGCTGGACCGAATCCGATCCTTTTATTGCCTCAAACCAACTTTCCTCGTCTTGGATGCCTACGTCTGAACCCCACAAGATCTTAAAGGTGCATTGTCTACCCTCAGTGCCGAATCGGCTTTTCTTAAGGGTAACCTTGCACTCAGAACCAATACGAAAGCCGTTCTCATCAAGAACAAAAGCGGCTTTAGCTTTTCTCTTTGTTAGCCAGATTCTCAAAGAATATGCATAGTGCATAGCCTTGCCGCCTGGTGTCACATACGGAGTCGTCATGGCCTCAGCAGGAGACCGCGTAATATTTGTCTTAAGTTGATTTAAAACTAAAAATGTCGACTGCGAATTGGCTATTGGCACGGTTAGTTTAGACATGCCTTTAGCTAAGATACGAGCCTTCACCGCCATTGAAGATTGGGGATTGAAATCTCCCTCGACATCGCTAATTGCCGGAGTCAGAGCTAAGCTATCCCAGACAAACAACATCCTATTGTCATTCGACCCTAAAAGCTCCTCGATTGTCTCTAAGACAAACTCAACACTCTGGGCCTGGACATAAAGAAGTCTAGACAAATCACACCCTGCACGTTCTAAAAATGAAGGATCAATTGCTGATTCTGAATCAAAATAAACAACGTCAATATCTTTTTGTTGCGCATTCGCAGCAACCTGCGCCGCCATATAAGACTTGCCAGAACCTTCAAGTCCTGCGATCTCGACAACTTTTCCGACTGGTACTCCAGATAGCTTACCTCTGCAGATTATGCTGTCTAGCCAACGGGATCCTGTAGGGATCCAGTCTTTCACTTCTGTTGGGTTGTCATCTGCAAGACTATGCGCTAAATTAGCGCCAGCTTTTTTGTTAATTAAGTTTTTCATCTCGTTAAGATTTAGACGACCTAACTTGCTAGCTTTTTTTGGCATACGCACCTCTTCTTATCTTTAATAAGGACACCTGTAAACCCGTGCCCTCCTGCGGTTTTTTACACTAAGATGCTAGTAGTTCTTCAAAAGCCGTGTCGACGGCACTCTTATCGGAAGAGTATCGTTGCGACTCAGTAGAAACTTCTTCTGCATCTTCCTCGGTGAGGAGGAACTCGTCTAGCATAACCTGGACTTGATCAGGTGTCTTTCTGTCAAAGACATCGTTATAGTCAGGAATGCTATCTAAGAAAGTGCGAATCTCGTCCTCAGACTCCGCGAGTTTGGAGGGACGACGACGAGGGGTGATAGTTGTCTGAGGAAACTGTGCTCCGGCCGGCTTACCATAGTTGATAACCAAATCGGTGCCTTCAGTGACGTCAGTAATATCACCGTACTCTGGATTGAGGACGAGATTCAGCAACTCTTTGTAGGCCATCTTTCCATAGCCCCATAGACGCACACCTTCGCCTTCTTCACCGCGCACTAGCACGGGGGAGAAGAACCTTTGGCGTGCAGAGAGATCCTTTGCCATCCTGACGGAATCGTCAGATCCATCTTTGTATAGCTGTCGGATGAAAGAATCCAACGGATCATCTTCTCCAAAATTCTTCTTTGGACTGAGAAAACCTGCGTTCTTGCCCAAATTGTAATGAAACCAATATTGTTTGAAAGGGTCTCCGTCTGCAGTAGGAAGAAGGCGAATTGTTTGCTCTCCATCTTCCGGGCGCCAGAAAACGCTCTTTCCGTTACCGCGATTTTCCAAGGCATCGCGCTTAGCCTTCATTTTATCAAAATCAATACCCATTATTTTCTCCTATCGGTAGAGTATACCCGGCTAATCTCCCGGGCATCTGGTTGTATATACAATAACAACTTTCAAACAGATGTAAAGAAAATATTAAATTTCTTTTTCTTCTTGAATTAGCGTGGTGTAATGCTCACAGTACACGTAATTTTTTTCATAATCTGTTGAGTATATAGCGAAGCCGGCATCCATTTTTTCATCAGACTCTTTGCTGATAAAAGATCTTACCTTCTTCAACAAGCCTTTGTCTTGTTCCAAGGAAGCTGAGTTGACGCCGAAAAAATATTTTTTACAACGAGTGCCTTGAAGGTTGTAAAATGGCTTTTCTTTGAAGGAATCATAATTAACAACCCCGTAAGTCGCTATCTTTGATGTAATGGGAGGCGCTGGCGTTGTAGTCAATAGTGGCTCTGTGTTTTCAAAAACCTTGAGCATGTGAAAAGTACTGGCTATAATGTTGTTGATTTCCTGCCAGTAATTCTGTATCGAAGCCCCGTCGGCCACAGATTCAACAACCTCATTATCAATCACGTACATCCTTTTAAACACATCCGATCTTGCATATTGTTGTAGCACTCCCATCGTTGCGCGATGGCGCAACATCGCTTGTTGCGACATATCTTCTTTGTTCGGCTTTATGTACAATATGCATATATCGTTGTCTTTAAGTTGGTTAAGCAGCCTCAACGTAAGCCCGCTGATCTTACCAGCGCCTGAGAGCACGACTAAAGTTTCCCCCTTGCAGTTTTTTAATTTTAAGGGAGAGTAGTTTTTTTCGTAATCTTCATGAGAATCTTGTCTCTTTACCTTTATAAAGTTCGCATAACCATCATTGTCCGTGTCGATAGAAAAGACACGATATTGACTTAAATTTGAAAAATATTTGGCTATCTGACAGCCAGCGTGGCCGATACCTAGAATGTTCATGTAATTTTCCTCATGGCGCCATAATCTTTTCCGATACTAATATTAGTTCGTAATTTACCCATCTTTGTTTTCGAAAACAAAGATGTCAGTTCTTCTAAAAGAGGTTGATCTTCTTTGGAAAAGTCCAAAACCAGACTATCGTGTACACAAAAACTAATATAAGACTTTCTGTTTTTTAAAAGCCTGTCAATCTTTAAAGCACTTGCCAAAAACATATCGCTTGCAGTACTTTGTATCATGTAATTTAGAGCTTTGTCTTCTTCGACCTGTATTTTTCTATCATACGGAGTAAAGACATTACCGGAACTATAATATTTTTTGATAATCGCATCTCTATTCAGATATTCATTCAGTTTCTTGTTTTTGGCGTTGGGGTTGTACAACCAAGAAAAGACTTTCTTTTTTGTGTCGTCTCTGCTATATTTGTCTTGAAATATATTTTTTCCAATCCACGCGTGCACGTCTTCATCAGGCTGAGGCTGACCCAGCAAACCAAACAGCACCCGGAGTTCGGCTGAGTTGTAATCAAGCTCCACAAACAAATCATTGTTTGGTTGGAGGGCGCTTCTCAGTTCCTTGTTTAATGTTAAGATAGGAAAGCTAGTCTTCTTTGTCGCCAGGCGGCCAGTAGCGGTACCCCATAGATTATAGTTTATGTATGGGCGCGTAGAGGTGATTTTGTTCAAAGACATGCGAACTGCCGAATCTGCAATACTGAGGCTCTGCTTGTTAACATTTAACCGCTGACTATCTATCTTTGATATCATCTTTGTCATCTGCAAGAGAAAATCATAATTTTTTGGCTTCTTGTGATTTTCAAAAACCCAATCAGTTATTTTGTTCTTGATGGCACAATACTCTATCAAGAATTTTCTTGGGACAAGATCATAAAAGCACACGTCGTCTAGATTAACTCTCGCTGCTTGAAACGAGGTTAAGAAAGCCTTAGCTTTCTGGTCGATTAAAGTCCACTCATCCCTTAGGCTCTCTGGGCATACCTCGCCTAGACTTAGGCCCCCGGCCCAAATTTTTGCGTACTCCACATTTTTATCGTCAAAGTGCGGCGTGTAAGACCAAGTATGAGTCAGGTCAAGATTGTTTGGATAATGGTAAAGAGTGTCGTTGCAGTATATGGCATAACACTCTTTTTTGTTGTCTAACGTTTGAAATAACAAAGGGCCCTCTCTAACTGTTTTTTGTCGCTGTTATGGAGTATTGCACGCGGTCAGGTCTATGCGCGTCTTCAATCGATTGCAGCCGTCGTTCTTCATACACGTCCGCAGGATCGCCATACCAGTAACTTCCTTTTCTAATAAACTTAGAATCACGAAAGCCTTTTGTCAAGTTATTAATTTCGTTAAGAGCCGCACGGGGGCCTGTAGCTCTAGAAAGTTTTGTTAACTTTTTAGATATAAACTGTAAATCGTCATGATTGTGTTCCACAGAAGCCTCAGTCATACGCAGTGTTAACAGTACTTTTATCCAGTACTCATCGCTTATGCTGTCGTAGCTTGGCAGTGCAGGACGCACCATCGTAGCAAGGCGCGCTGGTTTGGCGATCGCCACCATATTTTGAATTGTCGGAGTCGTTACAGGCGGGAAACGAGCGCGGCCCAAGCAAATGGAGTCGGTTTGGAGAACTTCGTAAGTCGAAAACTGATTCTGAAACGCTCTGTACATAGAGAAAAACTCTTTTTTAATATTATCCAACTCTTCGAGATGCGCTTTTCTATAATAGAATTTAAAAATATTCTCATATGCAACTCCGTATTCATTCATGAAATTTTGTGCACCAGTGAGCTTTCCTGATTCTTTATCCAGCAAGCCAGAAGCCAGATTAAAAACTAGTCGCCATGGCGCATTTTTATCTACCATGAACCCAACCTTGCTCGCCTCTTTTGCGAAAAATCGAAAATTCTTATCTCCTGTATATTTCAAAACGTTTCTGTTATTTTGCGTACCGTGTCTTTCTCTCGCCACCTCTATCATAAGGCCGCTTATAAACGGCGAGCACAGATTAGAAAGTATGTATCCAGTTCTGGTGATTGGAAAGCGTTTTGCGATTGGTAAAGCGTATCTTATAAACTCTTTACAAAAGCCTTTAAAATCAGGTATTTTCTCATGACGACGCTCTCTTTGTAGATATTCTTGCACAAAGTCTCTATAGATATTGTTAAGATGTGCCCTGTAGTTAGCGTTTAAATCTCCAGCCCTCTGCGCCTTGTGAACTCTCATCAGCGAGCCATATGGGCTGTTTTTTTCTATTAAGCCAGCGTCCGCCGCTGACTTTACATTAGCTCTGAGCGCATCGAAAGCTAGCGAAACAAAATCTACAGCGTATTCAGTTTTGCTTTTGCCGCTGTAAATTTGTGTTAAGTTGCTGTCTTCCAAAAAAATCGCGTCGCCTGCGGGGTCGATTCTTCCATAGAAAAGATGTTTCCTTTCTAAATCAAAATGTTTGATGTTGTAAAGATTAGGATAGTTAATTTCCAGATTGTTTTTAACATTAAAAATTGAACCTAAAAGCTCGCCGGCCATGGTCTATTCCCCCCTTGTTTTCCCGTGTGTTTTATATAGTCCTTTGATACTCGTTCTGTAGCCTCCGGCATCAAGATCAGTTGTTACTACGCCAGCAAAGAAGTAGCCACCTAAATTCAACTGGTGGGCGATAGAATTAGCGTCCTCAGGCCGGCCGAGGCCGGCAAAACTGGGGTTTGCATAAAAGTCCATGCCTGGCGAGAACAGCGCGTTGCCAACTAATTCTAAATCAACATTATACGTAAAAGCTAGCTGCTTGATTTGCGCGACACTCTCCTCCAAGGCCTGTTCATTGTACAATTCAGCCAGACCATCTTGGTCGACCTTGCTAAACTTCATTGTTTTCAAAAGACCAACGTCTGAGCCTATGTTAAAATGGTATATTCCATCTTTTATGTCTTCACGAGGATCTCCATTTCTTTCGGCTGCGTCTTTAATTGTCGATATGTAAACCAGCCAGTAATCGTGAGATGTCTTTATCGCTGTTTCGGATGGAATATATTTACTAGCTGGCTCGAAATATTCATCTCTAAAGTCCGCGCTATTAACATCAAGCACGCGCCTGTTCGGGAGAAGTTCTCTAATTCTGGGTGTCGAACGGCCGCAGACGTCAACTTTAGAGTCAAGAGCCACGCCGGGTAAAGTAAGCGCCATCGACATCGCGCGCGTGCTTTGCGGCTTAATAGGTTTTAAAAACTCTGCACCCATGGAAGGCAGCACGAGCCTGGTTATTAGATTTGTAATAAAAGTCCCTAAAGGCATGTTAATCCGATGTCTTCTTATTATCACTTCCACGAACCACGAACGGAATGCATTAAACGAAATTGGAAATTCCGCTAAGTTAATTCTTTTTATCTGGCCGTCAGCGCCGATGTACTCTACCGGGCCAAGAAGTAATCTTTTTAAAGTGGTCGGTAGGCCGATCTCATTCTCGTTCTTAATATATCCACCTGGCTTGTAAACAAAATCTGCCTTCTCTTCCATCGGCAACATTTTAAGGCCGGCATTTCGGCAGGCTAACTCAATTATGTCTCCCAAGAATAGAAAATAAAACTGATAACTTTTTACGTCATCTGAAATAATAGATTTTTTTGCAGCGTCAAAAGTGCTTTCAAGGCTAGACGGGTCGTTCGATCTAGCTTCTTGGGCTGCAGCTTCTGCCACTCTTTTGCTGGTAGAATCTTCGATCTCCGCTATGGTACCTAAAGAAACTTTGTCACACCGATCGACTTTAAAAGTATCGGAAATATTTTGACGAATGGCCAGAGAGGCTCTTTTTGCGCGCGCTGGGCGTGAAAGAACACTTTTTGCCCTAGTGTCTTCGGGCTCCTCAACCACACCCATCAACTTCTTTACCACGTTCTTCCCGACACTGGCGCAGAATAAGCGAGTTGTTTTGTCGCCTTTAATTAAGTCGGTCATAAATGATGAATAAATTTCTTTTTTGAGCTTGCCCGTATCTCTTTTCATCCTAGCTAAAAGTCTGTCTATGTTATTTTCATCTTTCAACCAATCATATGCTGCCTGAGCGTCAGTTATAACAACTCTTCCTGTTTTTTTTATTTTGTTTACCCCAACGCCGCCAGAATCTTTGTAAAACTTATAAAACACCTCATCGTTCTCAAGCATGCTTTTGGTGTTTTTTCTCGCAACACACGAGTCATCTGCGCAACTTCCTGCTCTTAGACCTGAGTGTGTTGCTTTTACTTTGGAAACCAAATTGAATATTCGCCCGGTGTTCATAACTGGATCGACTTGATCCGATATCTCAAGGCGGCCGGCGGCATCAAATCTAAAAGTGTCTTGAAAGATGTTCACTAAGTTGCTTCCAAAAGAAGTCTCGATCGCTCCACGATAAGCAATTGAGACACTAACCTGACCATCTTCTTTGATATCTATTGTGTGGTCATGCATTCCTAGCGAAAGAAGCATATTAAATTTTTCAACATCTTTTATCGCCGCTTCCTCTTGAGGGCTTAGATTTAAACCACGAAGCTGCTCTGGCGATGGTGCGGTGTAACCTAGCAAAGCTTTAATTTGATAATATTCCGGGTTGAATTTTTTTGTGCCCGGGTCGATCTTTGTTTGTGGGAACAGTATCAAATCTACATAACGAACGCCATGTGGCGGTGGTGGCTCGCCAGGGGGCTGAGCTGTCAAGTCTTTTAGTGATTTAAATACCAAATCAAGCGTGCAAGATATGTTGTGCTCGATAGCTCCGTGGTCCATCCCCATCTGCTCGACAGCAAACGACTTAAGGCCAACATTTCTAAAGTGAGGCTTTGTGCTTTCAAAGTTTAAATAATCATTAACAGTCGCCGCTGTTTCGAATCCAAAATTGTCAGAAAACCTGAACTCTCTATAACAAGGCGCTGCAAACTTGATTTGCTTATCAGGATCTGCTCTTCCGTCATCAGTTGTTGCTGCGCCTTCAAATGTAACTTTATATAGTCTTAGTTTCGGCTGCATTAGAGATAACACAGACTGCCTTATATTCATAAAGGCGCCAACATCGCGTATGCCCCGAAGACTGTTAACAATTTTTGAACTAGCGCCGTTAATTTGCCTGAAAGTTCGATAGCCAAAAAGATTTTTGTTAGCGTTGTGATACCTGCTAATATTATCGATGTTGCGACTTAAAATATATTGTTCAATATTGTCTTGATTTCTTTCATCGTTCGATATTTTTTGTTTAAGTCTTGTATTGCGCTCATCCGCAGTTTCTTCTGCAGTTTCGCGCTGGCCGTCGTCAGAATTTGGATCACTCATTAAAAGCTCCTAATATCCTAAGTAAAATAACGTGCGCTCTAGTGGGGTTGGAATGTACACCACATCGCCTAATTTGTAATCAAACTCGGTTGGTTTTTGATTAAAAAGGGCTATAACCCACCACATCTCTGGGTCGCCATAGAACTTCTCTGCTAATTTGAAATATCGATCTCCAGTAGTCCAAACATGCTCGATAACATTTAAGTTTCGAATATCATCCGAATCTGGTATTTGAAGTTTAGGAGTGTTATACTGCCTAATGCTTTGCTTTCCGCGCTCTTTTAGATACTTTTTATAAGCAGGCGAGTCGTTTGTAAATATTCTTTGTTTATAGTATCTCATATCTTATCCTCCACCTCACGGGTTGATGCTCACGGTCTCTGCGGTGTCGCTAGCATCCGGTGTTTCGAGGATGTGGTCGACCTTCGACTGGTTCACATTGGCAGCTGTGGATCCATCTGGGTTTGTCGAGGATCCGTATTGAGCTGTATCGGCAGAAGGCCCAGAGACAGCAGGACCGGCGCCTTGTGGATCCTGCGTATCTCTCTTGACGCCAAATAGATAAGGATATCCTGGTGCAGATCTGCCGCCACGCCAGGCGCCGGTTTCTTGATTCCAGCCAACTTGGTGATCGTGCACAACGTTAAGTGTTGTCGAAAGTTTTATAACTTTTGGGATTAGCAAACGATCGCCCTCCCCAACTTGGGTGTCGAAACCAGCCTCTTTTAAAAGAAGGGCCTCACGATTTGCTGCGCTAGGGTTTCTCAAGTTTTGTGGGCTGATCGACATATACCCTTGCTTTGTGTCCGGATTAACTTTTACACCATTCATCACGCAGAGCAGGCCTTGGCCATTGTTGGTTGGAGATGCTATTAAATTTGCGTACCTTACCCTAAAAAGAGGAGATGCTGCAATAGAATTTGCCGTTTCCGCTTCTTTGTATGTGGGGTATAGGGAAGCCAAAAGCCAGCTCAAATTGTTTAAATTCTGCAACCCCATTGACATGCCAGAAGAAACCAGACTCCAGCCGACCGACACAGTTCTTTTTGATGATTTCCATACATAATATGGATCGACCCTACCAAACGGTTGCTCAGATCTATACTCGGGAGAAAAGCTATCTGATAGCTGGTCTAAATAAGCGATAAACTGAATTATTGGAGGATTTTTAATATGAACCGGCACGATCTCCAATAAAGTGCCTGCTGCAGCGCCGGGCGAATTTTCAAGAAAGTCTCCTTCTGTGAAGTCAACGTTCTTAAATTGAGTTTTTTCGCCAGCATGGGCTACTATCTCTTCTTTTTGAAAAAATCTAGACATATTTTAAACCGGCCTCGTTCCAGTAGGTGCCCTTCCAGTAATGCCCATGGGATCCGGGACCGGTGTTCCGGCGGTCGGGCCTGACACGCCTGCTGCGCGGAGGGCAGTTCCAAGAGCAGCAAGTGCAGGCAGAAGATCTGGGTTTGCTTCGATCGCGGAGACCATGCGATTCAGTATCCCAGTTTGCATCTGGGCCTCTTTTAGCGTTTCTTCGTCCTTAGTTGGCACAACCATGGCCGCGCGCTTCGGCGGTGTTTGCGGTGAGCCGCCGCCACGTTTTTTTGCCCGGTTGACAGCCGGGGCTGCGTTGGCACCGTCTCCGGGGGTAAGTTCGTCGACTAGGGCTCCGCCGAAGGTCGCGGCTCCTGTTATAGCCATTTTGGCACTTTTGCCTTTGCCAATAACGTTTAAGACTGTGCCGATAGTTTTAAATGCTGCAGTAAATTTAACAACAGATTCGAAGGAATTGTCCGCCCCTTCTTGAGCGGTGGCAAACAAATCAGTCGTCATCTTACTAACGTCTATGGCCATTTTCCGCGTAATGTTAACATATTGTTGCATACCACCAGCAAGGCTAGAAAAGCCTTTTTTCGCTATTTCTGCTCGGGTCATCGTTGCTTCTATTTTTTGTTTAAAATCTGCTTGCGACATCGCAGAAGTTTTCATTCCGCGCTGGGCCCGGGCAAAATCATCTTGTGATCCGAAAACCTGAGCAGCTGTTTGCACATCTGCGAATCCTGCTGCAGATGCAATAACCATTTTCATACGACGACTGGCCGTTTGGAAATCGATGCCGGCACGTGCCATGGCTTCCCTCATCAAATTGATCTTTTCAGAGGGATCAGCATGTACAAGATCTGTCACCGAGACAAAAGTGCCTCCAAGTACAGCATTGAATCTTTGTGCAACCGAGGCCGCTCCCTTGAATGTATCTAGGCCTTTTGCATATGTTGCAAGCGTGCCGACTTTAACCCCAGTCGCGACAGCTTGAGCTTCTAAGTCAGCAAACACCTCTATCGCTCGATCACCGAATTGTGCCAAATTACCCATCTCAGCGTTAAAGTCTTGGATAGCTTGACCAACATTTATCTGCAAAGAGTCTGCCATGTTAACCAAGCTCATAACTGACTTATTGGCAACAGAGGCTGGCTGTTTGAGAGCTTTGGTAAAAATATTCATCGAATTTGCAGACGTTTCTGCGCCAACACCAATTTTCGTTAAAGCAGCGACCTGTTGAGCCGTGAAGATGGCCGTGGCTTTATTGTTGGCTATGAAGCTTTGACGAAAAAAAGCAGCATTATCGGTTAAGGCCGCGAGCGCTTTGCTGCTCTCTTCTGCGGTCAAGCCAATATCAGTCATTGGCTGGTTTAAGCCGCCGACCGCGGTGCCCAGCTTCTCTACTGGATCTATGGCTCCTATAAAAACGTCTTCAAATCCTTCGCCGATGGTTAGTCCAGTCTTTTTGCCCAACGATCTTAAACCTGTATCAAGCTTGTCCGGCATTGAAGCTAGCTCCGCCTGCATGCCTAGAATAAAGCCTTTTCCTCCGAATGCTGCGGCGATGGCCATTTCAGTGCTCAGTGCATCTTTTAAATTTCCGGTGGCGCCTTGAATCATTTCAGGCAAGTCTTTGATGGCATCTTGAATGGCAGGAGTTATAGCCTGGCCGGCTACCTTGCCACGATCGGCTTCGACCACGCCCTTGCGCGCTTCGATAAGCCTTCTTGATGACTCCGCCAAAGCTAAGTCTGAAGCTTTAACCGCGTTAGTAAACTTTTTTACATCGACCGAAACTACTTTTATGTGCTTATGAGCCTCTTTAACGTGACCGGAGGTATTTTTGAAAAGACTTTGTTGCGAGTTACGAAATCTGGTAACTTCGTTGTGCATTTTCCGATATTCTTTGGATTGCTCTTTCAGATTTTTCTTTTCTTGCTCCGTTCTGTTTTCAGAATCTTTAGCCATGTTCGCGAATCGCTTGGATAAACTGAGATAATGATTATTATTCTTCTTTAGCGCTGCGTTCAAGAGCCTTATCTTGTCAACCATTACGGTAGCTGCAGCCATCTGCTCAGGGTCCACGCCCTGAATCTTGAAGCCGCCTTCTTCGAGGACTTTCTTCCACTCCTCAAGAAGCTCTTTCAGTTGTTCAGGTGTTTTAGGTGTAGTGGCCATCGTTAGCCCTCCGAGTACTATAAATAGTGCTTAGAAAAATAAACAAACGGGCGCAGTGGCGCATACTTACTTCTTCCACGCTTCTGCTTCTTTTTCAAGCTGGCCTGAAAGCTTTTCTAAAAACCAAAGCCTCAGGCCAACCGGTAAATTATATGCCTCAATGAAGCTCCACCCACCATAGTACTTTAAGTCAAAAAACTGTTGGTAGACGGTCTCCATATACTTTTCATCCAGGCCAAAAAAACTCCGCTGTAAGCGGAACCTCCATGTCTTGGGAGTGCGCGCAAGCTGAACAGTAAAACTCCTGTTCTAAGCTGATATTTGGCACCAGGGATGAGTAAGTATTTCTTAAATACCTTGAGTCGCCGGCCGGCATAGAATTTATAAAACTTGTTATAGCGTTTTGGTCATAGTTGCCAGAAACAGACTTTACAATTTTTGCTAAAAGCGATGTAATTGGGGAGTCTTTCTGTTCTTGGGTTAGTTCCACGTCGTCGCGACCGGTGATCAAACTAACTTCGACATCTGCTTCTGTTTTTGGCAATTTGATTGTAAACGTTCCTAAATCTTCTGAAAAATTAATATTCGATTCTTCAAGCAGTGAATTGTCAAAACAAAAATTATTTAAAGTTTTCTTTCTTAAATCAAAAGTATAGCTTACATTATTCATGCACTCTGGGCACGTCACGCTAGAGTCATACATAGCACCATAGCTTGAAATTCTCGCGGCGATCATAATTGCGTTTCTGTCGCCCAAGAGCAAGTCTTCAGGGCGAATTCTGTTATCTAAAATTATACTTTCCAGCAAACGTTGGATGGCCAAGCCTTTCTTTAGCAAAGTCTCAGAAGATAAAATATCTTCGTCCTTCGCGGTCATAAATTTTATCTCAATGGTCTCTTCGCCATGT
>MDSV01172733.1_pt1 | contig 12545 bp, 13 predicted proteins | sample 810851 | NCBI WGS metagenome assembly MDSV01 (sample SAMN05326640, study PRJNA326480) | marine metagenome | isolation source: seawater | place: Atlantic Ocean: North East | collected 2012
AGACTCAGGTGTTAAACTTTCAGGCGGTCAAATTCAAAGAATTACTATAGCAAGAGCGCTTTTCAAAAAGTCTAGAATTCTTATAATGGATGAAGCTACCTCTTCTCTAGATAAGTTTACTCAAAACATCATTTTAAATAATATTAAAAAAAATTTTAGTGATTTAACATTAATTATTGTTTCACATGATAAAGATGTATTCTCCATATGTGATAAAGTATATAAACTTGAAGGTAGTAAACTGAGTTTACTTTAGTTTATAATATTTTTTATACCAAAGGATAAATTTAGATATTCCCTTATTTAAATTCACTTCAAAATTAATTTTAAACTCATTTTTTATCTTTTTATTTATCCCAAATGTATCAAGCGCATCACCCTTTTGCATAGGCAAGTAATTAATAATTGCTTTTTTATTCAAATTTTTTTCAATTATTTTGATAAAAGTTAATAATTTTTCAGGCTTACTTCTTGCTAGATTAAAAGTTTCAAATGGAATTTTTTTATTTTTAAGTTTTTTTTTATACTTTGCGTTAAATAAAATTTTATCTACTGCGTTTATAATATCTGAAATATAAGTAAAATCTCTTTTATGTTTCCCAAAATTATAAACATCAATTTTTTTATTTTCATAAATATTTTTTACAAACTTAAATAATGCCATATCAGGTCTACCCCATGGGCCATACACAGTAAAAAACCTAAGACATGTAATATTCAGTCCATAAAGTTCAGAATATGCATATGCCATAACTTCATTTGATTTTTTTGAAGCTGCATAAAATGATCTTGGAAATTCAGTTTTGTCTTTTTCTTCAAAAGGTATTTTTTTATTAGAGCCATAAACACTGCTTGTGCTTGAAATAATCATATTTTTAATATTAAATTTTTTAGCAATTTCCAAAATATTAAAAAAACCAATCAAATTACTTTTGAGATAAGCTTTTGGATGGCTCAATGAGTATCTTACTCCCGCCTGTGCAGCAAAATGAACAATTTGAGTAATTTTATTTTTTTTAAATATTTTTTCTAGGGCGCCATAATTTGATAAGTCAGTTTTGAAAAACTTAAAATTATTATTTTTTTTTAGATTTTTTAATCTGTCTTTTTTAAGTTTTAAAGAATAATAATTATTTAAATTATCAATACCAATAATTTTTTTATTTTTTTTTAATACTTTTTCAGAGAAGTGATAACCTATAAAACCTGCACATCCAGTGACTAATATCATATTTTAATTTCTAATTTTCTAAAAAAACTTTATTAAAATTTAATTTTTTTAAATCTATTAAAATTTCTTTACTTATTATTTTATCAGCTAATGACTGATTTTTTTTTATATTTATATCTCTGTTATTCTCTTTAAAAAAAATTTTTTTTACTAAAATCAGTATCAATAAAGGTATACGCTTAAAAGCTGGTTTACCATCTAAAGTTTTAGATGGATATTTAATAATATAACTAATAATTTTAAAGAAATAAAAAATTAAAATTTTTAAATCTTTAATTTTTTTTATTTTTGGAAGTCTAAAGATATGTCCGAAATAGGCTATTGAGGAGTAGTGATGCTCTGAATTGCAATAATCATCAATAAATTTTTTTATATTTTCATCATTATTCTTTTCTAAAAATTTCTTTAAAACCATAATTTTTAACAAATATATATTTCCTGATGCATCAGATGGATTAGTTTGTTCAAAAAAATTTAGATTTGAATAATTCACTGTTTCATAATTTACCTCAGAATTTTGATGACCAATCAAAGCATACCCACCAGGGGTTGTAGACAGTCCAATTTTAATTTCATTATTTTTTAGATATTTTGAGAGTCGATATATAAGAAATCTATCTGGAAGAGTTGTTTGATAAATTTCACTAATTTCAATTAATTTGCTAATTCTTTCAAAATCAATCAAACAAAAATTTGAGTCTGTCTGCATTAAAAATTCTAACTTTAATAATTGCATATAACTTAAATTATAAACTTCATCTGTGATTTTCCACCTACTCAAAGCTTTACCGTTACTTATTGTGATATCATTAAAATATGTTACTGCGAAATTATTTTGCTTACAAGTTGATAAAATTTTTTCAACAAAATCTTCACAATAAAAGTTGTCATCATCTAATCTTAAAAAATACTTTGTTTCTATCAAGTCCAAACCTCTAGTCCAATTTTCAAGCATTGTTAAATTTTTATTGGATCGTTTAACAATGACTCTATTGTCGTTAATATTTTCACAAAAGGTTTGTGTTTCATCACTTGAGTTATTATCCAAAATAATTATTTTTAAATTATGATATGTTTGAGTTAACGCTGAGTGAATTGCCCTTTTTAGCATCGGATATCTATTTTTTGTTGGTATCAAGATAGTTATTTTATTTTCATCCATGATAAATCATATTAAAGTTTTTTTAAAAAATTGTTGAAATCTTTGAATTTTAAATAATCTGAACTATAAAAGTCTCTTTTAATTAATTTTGATTTTTTATTTTTAAAAACTTTTAAAATATTCCTTTCAACCAAAACCCATTTTTTATTAATATTAATTTCAAATCCTAAATTTTTAGTAATATCCTTAAATAAATAATCTATATCACCAAATCCTTTCAGCCAAATAGGTATAAAACCAAGATTTAAAATTTTATACACATAAGAACTAAAACTAGTCACAACTATTTTCCTATTAAAATTTTTCATAAAAATTTTTTTTATTTCATTATTACTGAAATTTGAAATGTTTATTGCATTATTTTCTAAATAATTTTTTTTTTTTATATCAAAACTACTCTGTGGATGGTATTTGTAGTATAGATTAAAATCTTTATTTTTTTTTACAATAAAATCTAAGATATTAATTAACTTTTCATTTTCATTTGAATTTCTTGTAAATATAAAAAGAATTGTGACTCCATCATTAAGTTTATTGGAATTTAGTAATATTTTCTTATTACTATTTCTAAATAAAAAATAGTTATCTTTTATATAATTATTTAATTTTAAAATTTTTTCATTTTGATTTGAATTTATAAAATAGAAATTTGGGTATAATTCTTTATTTTTTTTAAAATTATATCCTAAATTATTTTTACATATTAATTTTGTAATAAAACAACAATATTTAATATCTAATTTATTTGAAACATAATTAAATATTTTTGAGTCAATACTAGTAGGTAGAGCATTGGATATTATTTTTTTGATTTTATGGTCTCTGACACAGTTCATTAATATTTGAATTTGAATCAACTTTAGAAAAATATTGAACAAATTATAATCGTTTGCATTCAATAGATATATAAATTTTTTGTTTATTTTTTTTTTATAAATTGAAATTTTGAAAATATTAATATTGACTCACAAAACTTATAAACCAAATCTTTCAAAGTAATATATTTAATAAAAATTATAAAATTTTTTTTTTTTAAAAAAACATCTTTAAAACTATAGATAAATTCAAATATTATTCCGTTTTTAATTTTATTAGATAAATTGATATCTCTTTCGTAAAAAGTATCATTTGCTCTAGGAAAATTAATTAAGAAATTTTTTTTTTTAAATTTTTTAATTAAAAAAACAGAAATTACTTTAAAAATTATTATTAAAAAAAAAAAAATTATAAATTTAAATAAAAAAAAAACATGAATTAAGTTATTTTTTTTTAATTCAATATTGTTTTTTTTATTAAACATATTTAATAAATTGCTATCAATACTATCTTTTTTTTGCCAGGATAATAAATGCATTAAAAAAAAAGCGTAAAACTTTTTTTTAATTTTTTTGGAAAATATATTGTTTAAAGAAGATAAATGTTGTTCAAATATACTTATTGATTTCAGATAATTATTAAAAGTTCTTTTCACTAAAAATATTTATTGTATATACGTTCAGCAATTTCAAAATCACTATAGGTATCTACATCAATTTTTTTAAAATCTTCAATTTGATGGAAGAAAGGTTTTTTTCCTATTCTGTTATCAAGCCGTTTATAGTTTTCTATAGAATTTATGAAAATAGCACTATTTACTTCATATAATGTTTTAATTTTTTGAGTAAATGGCCATTTAATTTTTTTATAATCATAATTAATAGGTTTTTTACTATCCCATATAAACTTGTTAATAGGACTTACAGACATTAATGAGTCAAATCCATTGTGAATTTTATTTTTATAAATTCCGATTGATTTATCATATTCATTATTATCAAAAAATGGAGAAGTCACATGTGTCCATAATACATGGCCACTTTTTATTACTTTAGGAACATATTTGATTAATTTATCAGTTGTAGTTTTGCTAGAACATAAGTTGTCTGGTCTACAATCAATTCTTACTTTTTGAAATTTTTTTTCTTTTAGATAATTTATAATTTTAATTTCATTTGTTGAAACTACTATATTGTTTATGGATTTTACTTTTATCAAATCTCTAATTTTTAATTCAAATAATCCCATTTTATAATTTGCAAATTTTCTAGTATTTTTATCTTTGACTCTTTGACTTCCGGCTCTACAAGGTAAAAAAACAGTAAATTCCATTAATAAAAATATAAGCTTGATTGATCTATATTATATTTAGTTGGTGTTAAGCTTTTTATAACTATTTTATTAAATTTGTTCTTAAATTCACTAAATATGTAGTTGTTTTCTTCATTGAGTTCACTTTGTTCATATCCATCAAATCCAATAAGATTAATCTTTTTTACTTTCAATGCTGAAAATATTGTAAGGGCATAAGCTGAGGAAAATAATTTAGGAATATATGATGAGCCTTTTTTAAATCTCAATGTTTGTGATTTAACACTCATTGGTATATTTATTATTTTATTCTTAATCTTATATCTAGCTATTTCTTTATAATTAATTTGATCAAGTGGAGTAATTAATAAAGTATTTAGTTTTTCATAACTTTTTTTATCAGCAATAATTCTTAGTGGATGGCATGCTATTATAAAGTTAATAATGTCTTTGTTGAAAATTTTTTGAGTATTAAGCATAAAAACTGGTATCTTCTTTAATTTTATATAATTTTCAATTTGCTTTTTGTGTTTTGCAGTTGATGGCCCAGCTCCTATTAACAATATTTCTTTTTTTTTGTATTTTTTAAATATACTTTTTAACTTATTAAAATCACTTATATTTTGTTTATTTACTACATCATTTTTTTTTAAGTTTTCCTCAAATAAAGTATGTGAAAAATTTATGGTATTTTTAGATTTTGATAATTTATTCAAAATTCTTAACTTATCCTCAGGGGTATATCTTTTGTCTCTTTCCATCATTTGTATAAATGTCGGATGAATTTTGTTTATAGCAGCTTTGTAATAATAGTAATTTGTACCCCAATGATATTTTTCCTTTAACTTAAGAAAATATTTAAAAATTAATTTTTCTAATGAGACAACTGAAACTTTTTTTTTTTTTATATCACTTAGAGCTGGTATTAAAAGTTCTGTTCGAGCATTTCCTGGCCCTCTCCCCATGCCATTTATAGTGCTATCAATCCATTTGACCCCACTTTTAATGGCAAAAACACTATTTCTGTGAGCTAAGGTAAGATTATCATGAGCATGAAAACCGATAGGTAAATTTAACTTTTTATTCTTTATCTTTTTAAGAATGTTGTTTAACTGAAATTCGTCTAAGCTTCCAAGACTATCAGCAAGATAAAATACATCTATTTTTGACTTTTTTAGTAATTTTAAAAAGTTTTCTAATATTTTTTCTGTTAACTCAGAAGATTGCATCAAATTTAATATCAAAATATAGCCCAAATCCTTTATTAAATTTGAAAATTTACAAATTATTGGAAACTCGTGATGATGACATGCAATTCTAATTATTTTTACTTTAGTATTTTTATTTTTGTGGGGAATTAAATTATAAAGATTTTTTTTTGAAAATTTTTTATTTTGAATTAACTCAGATGCATTAATCATTACTGCAATTTTGATACTTTTAGGTATCTTTAATGAATTAATAAACTCATCTTTTGAGTACGCTGTTGGTCCCTTGTAATTTTCATTATTTAAAGATCTAAAACCAATTTCTACTACATCTACTTTGGCATCTTTCATTGCCTTAAGATAATCATTAATTAAATTTTCATCAAATTCCCAATTATTATAGTATCCACCATCTCTTAATGTGCAATCTAGATGAATAATATCTTTGTTATGCTGTCCACTCACCAGAAAGTTTTCCTTTTAGATTTACTTCTTCGATAGAATTAACATTAAAAAATTTTTTTAAAATGTGCAAACATGCTTCTGCTACCGCCCTATCACCCCCATTTCTTTTAGTAATATAATTAGCATATTTTTTACATGTAAAATCAGCATTATTTGGAGCAATAGCATAGAATACTTTTTTCATTACAATGTAATCAAATATTCCATCACCCATGTAAATTGTTTCTGATAAATTACATCTTTTTTTAATCCATTCTACTCTTTTAAGTGTACTAACCAAAAAGATTTTAAATTTCATATCTTTTTCTATTCTGCGTTTGCTAATAGCAAACCCTTTTCTATCACCTGTTACAAAAATGATGTTAACAAATTGAGATAAAATTGATAATGCATCATTATCATCAGGTCCAAAAACTTTTAGACATTTTCCATCTTTATCATAAAAAAACTGACCACTTGTCATAACCCCATCTACATCTAAAACCAAGTTTTTAACTTTTTTTATTTTTTTTTTCATTTTTTAATTAAATTTTTTTTTAAAATCTCATAATACTTCATTATATTATTTAAATTATTGTATAGTTTTATTTGATATATACCTTGGAAAAAAGAAATTTCTTTTCCAGAAATATATTTAATATTATTTTTATCAGAGACATCTTTGAAAAAAGGGGAGTTCTTTTGACTTATCGGAAAATCTATAATTAGTGACAATGATTTAATTAGATATTTGTTAATTTTTAATTTGTCTTTTTTTTTAATATTCATTCCTAGGCTTGTGGTGTTTATTATCACATCAGCTTTACAAAAATTAATTTTATTAAAATTTATAAATTGATTTTTTGGTAAATTTTTTTGTTTTCTAGAGCAAACTAAAATATTCTTGAATTTTAAATTTTTCAAAGCAAACAAAACAGATCTAGTTACTGCTCCATTTCCAAGGATTAAAATTTTAGATTTTTTATTTTTAATTTTTAATTTTAAAATATGATAAATGGCTAAATAATCAGTATTATATCCAAAAAGTTTATTTTGTTTTTTTATAACTGTATTACAAGATAATGTTTCTTTTACAATTTTATCTTTATTATCTAAATATTTAATAACTTTAGATTTATATGGAGTTGATACAGAAAATCCATGTGAATTAATATCTTTAAAAAAATTAATAAAATTTTTTAAATTTTTAACTTTTAAAGGTAAATAAATTGCATTTTTGTTTATTATTTTAAAAAAAGAATTATGCAATAAAGATCCTGATGAGCCAGGATTACTAGAAATTGAAAAATATAAATTAGTCTTATTATTTATCACTTTAATTATTTAAATTACCCAGTCCTTTCAACAAAAATTCTTTAGATAAGCAAAAAAGTAGTTTGTCAAAAGGTTCTTGATGTAATGGAGACATATTTAGATAAATCAAACCAACAATAATTTTAATTTTGTTTATATCAAAATTATTTACTTTCAAGAAATTTTCATAAATTTTAATATATTGATAATAATTTTTTGTTTTATTAAATTTAAAAGTACTGTTGCCATTATTTGTTTTGAATTTAAAATCATTTTTTTTTATCTTGCTGTAGTCCATCAACAAACCTCCATAAAGCTTAGATAAATCATAATATTGATCTCCATAAGCTATTTTACCAGAAAAATCTGATCTCCAATCTATAAGTTTAAATTTTTTGTTTTGATTATCAAAAATTGTATTATCAAAATGTAGATCACCATGGATAAATGTAGATTTTGCTGTTTTGCAAATTTTATCAAAATCTACCATTTTAATTATTTCATCGATATGAGGATAATCACGTGAATTAATTCGTAAAAACTGGTCTGAGTCGTTCATTTTTCTCATAAACAATTCTAATCTGTCTAAAGTTTTATTTTTATAAAAATTTAGACAACTGCTATTCAACTCTTTTTTTGGCACTTTCTTTTTGATCCATAAATTCTTATTTAACCATTTGAGATAATTTTTAAAAATTTGTGAATTATTTTTGTCATATAAATTTGATCCCTTTTGATAACCATAAACTAAAAAATTTTTTGAATAAGAGCATTTTGGAAATACTTTTTTATTTAATAAACTTTTTTTATACTTTCTTTTTTGTAATTCAAAACTTGAATGAAATTTTATAACTTTATTGTTTTCGATATAAATTTGCTCATCAGGTTTACTAAAATCAAATTTCTCATATTTTTTTCTTACATCTGAGAGTTTATCTTTTGTACCAATATCTTCCCAAAACATTTTAGATATTTTTACATCTGTTATTTTGATTAATGGTTTTAACAACAAAGATATTTCAAAGCCTTTTTTTTTTTGCTTTTTATACTTAAAATTCCAAAATTTTTTATAATCATAAATAAAACCTAAGCCTGAAAAATTAAAAAATTTTTTTTTTGGCCTTATTTTATCATAAATATTGATTATATTTTTTGATTTAACTTCAAGATTGCAGTAATCTTTGTAACCTTTGTTTTTTATTCCGACACCTAAAAAATTATATTTCGGTCTTAATTTAATAATATTTTTATTAAATAATGTATCACAACTCACAAAATAAAAAGGAGTTTGTAAATAACTTTTGCATTTATAAAGTGATAAGCCAGGCCCAGATAATGCGCTGTAATAATCTTTAATTTTTACAAATTTTACATCTAATTTAGGATGTGATATTTTTAAAAATTGTTTAACCTGATCGCTTTTATATCCAGTTGCAATAACAAAACATGTGTTAGTTGGAAAATTTTTGATAATTCTTGATAATGCTGACTTTTGTTTAATTGATACTAAAGATTTATTTAAATTTTCTCCTGTTTGACCCATTCTGCTTCCAAAACCAGCAGCCAAAATGCAACAAGTTATTTTTTTAGTCAATTTGATGACTTTCTAATATTAAAATTTTAAATTTAATCATATTTAAATTTTTGCAATCTATTTTCCTAAATAGGCTTCAATTACAATTTATACTTTTTAAGAGAGTTATTTGTTATAAAAAATTTATCGTAAAAAACTTTCACAAACATTTGCATAGACCATTTACTTCTAAATCCATATTTTTTTTGCATCCAATCCATTCCTTCTTTTACGTATAGATCTAAGTTTTTATCATAATCTTCAGTTTTAATTTCCTTTGAAAATTTTAATAAATAATTCTCATTTTCTTCAGCTATTATATCTGTTGTTATGGCTGCAGCCTTATCATTAGCGTATGCTTTCATGATTAATTCGCTTTCTAAACCATATCCTCTAAAATTATTACCATCAAATATAAAATTGATATGTCCTGGTTGATCTAAGTTTTTTATTTCATCTAAGAAACTTGTCTTAATAATATAGGCATTATTGTGAATATACCAAAAGTATTTAAGTTTCTCTATATTGTTGATTATTTTTTTTTCTCCCCAATTATTTGAACAAGGAGACAGAATAGCTAACTTCTTGTGTTTTTTAAAAATTTGAGCGATCTTATTTTCTATTTTATAATTCTTAAGATAAGTATCATTTGTTAACAAAATATAAGCATCATAGTTTCCAAATTTTTTTTCTTTGTATAGATTGCTTAATGCAAAATTAAAACCTCGACCATATCGTAGTCCATTTTTTTTTGCATCCTCCCAATTTGCATGCCAAGTTGTATATTTAGAAAGATTTTTTTCATCAGATCCTGCCTCTACCACAAAAATATCGATTCTTTTATTATGTTTTTTTAGATTTTTATACAGTTGATCGGTAACTTTTGGTAAATTTCGATTTAATATAATTGCACATAATTTCATAGTTAAATGAAATTAAAATTTGTTAAATATCTTTTAATCGAAGTCTTAATATTATTTTTTAAAAATTTATCTAATGAGTTTTCACTTAAATTATTTTTTTTTAAAAATTTTTTCTTTAATTCTATAGTTCTTTTATTTGAAAAAATATAGTGTCCTGCTATTTCAGCTTTATTAAGATCTTTTTTCAAATCATTTTTATCTATCATCCATTTTTTCCATTTATTTGACTTAAAAGCTAAATCAATAAACTCTTCTTTTGATTTAAAATCACCATATTTTTCAAATATATTTAATAATGCTCTAGTTTCTGCCACTCCATATTCTGGGGCAACATTTGTGGCATGAATTCCTATTCTAGGATGCCAACTTAATGAATCGTTGGTTAGATAGTCGGCATTGTGTTCTTTCATAAAAATATTATATTTTTTGCAAATTTCTAGGACTTGAAATATTTGTATCTCTACTGGTATCTCATTTTTAATTCTAATTGGGCTTTCGAATGAACCTATATTTTTTGTTTCCATAACTTTTGTGCCAGATTGAATAACTATAAAATTAGGAAAACTTAATTTTTTTTTATTAACAAAAGATTGCATGCTCTTTAGAAAAATTTCTAAATCTTCATAAGTACTTGTTGAGCCACTCTGTTCTTCAGTTCCAATTTCAATTAAAATTTCTTTGTTTTTTTTTTTAGCGTAGTCAATCACAAACTCATATAAGTGAAATAATCTTTTTATAATTATATTCTTTGGAATAATTTTACCTGTAGTAGAAATACTAGGATCTATATGAATAATTTTAAAATCATTATCTATATCTGCCATAAAAGATTTTTTGGCGTCGATCATTGATTTTTTAATATCTAATTTTTTTTCTTTATTAGGATTTCCCTGCCAAGGACCTCCGTGATCTCTACATAATATGATTTGATTTAGCTTGTCTTTTTTTTTTACATACTTAGAAAATGCTTCTGTTGTCCAATTATTACAATAGCCACCACCCAATGCTTTGCATTCAATTTGTCTTCTGCTCGCAATTAACATTATTGGAACTTTATATTTATTAGATAATTCGATGGTACTATCAACCACATTTTTGCTCATCGGTCCAACACCTAGCATTGTTGTATTTTTATTAATTATCAGATTTTCAATTTTTTTTTTTAATTTCATTTTAAAATTTTAAATTAAAATTCGTTTGTATATTTTTAGATAAATTCATTATTAATATATTTATAATTTATAAGCTTCTATTTTTTTTATTCTATTTTTTTTATTAAAATACAATATATCAATCACATTAATAGTTTCTTTATCAAGTTTTACAGTAATTTGGTTACATGTAATTTTTTTTTCTTCTAAAATAAAAGTGTTAATATTCTTTATATTAATTCTTTTGAATTTTTTAAAAATTTTGTTATTGAAATTTAAAACTTTTTTTTTTCCTTTTATTAAATTTTCCCAGTCATGAAGCATTATGTTGGCATCAAGAATTTTTTCCAAGTTATCTAAATCTTTATTTCTAAAAAAATTAAAATAATTTTTTGTTAAATTGATTAATTTTTTTTTCATATAAATATTTATTTATGTTCTGATAAAATTCTTCCTGACTCACGTTTAGCGTCGTCCTGTAATCGTATTACATCGTCTAGTTGTGGAGTAGAAACTTCATATGAAGTACAGTCTTCAAGTGAAAATATTCGATGAACTTCATGAGGTCTAACTGTAAAACTGAATGGAGCATTTACGTCTTTAGAATAATTTTTTAGTAAATAGTCATAATCAACCTCGGTTATATTTGGGTTGTTGACATTATCTAAATGAAAATTATTAATAATTTTAGCTTTTCCTATTTGAATGTAATTTGTTTCAAATTTTTTTTGATGATATTGTAGGCTGGTTTTAAAATCTTTCTTTAAAAAAATTTTTTTTAACACATGATAATCTTTTAGCCAGACAATCCAAAGTTCATAGCCCCATGGTTTTTTTACTTTTTTATGATTATTTAAAATTTTATAACTAGTAATTTCTTCTTCATTTATTTTGTTTTTTTCATCTACAATTTCAATTAACTTGTCTTCTTTTTTTTCTGAAATTACTTCAAAAATGACCGCTTCATCTTTTAATCTAATTAATTGGATTTTTGCTTGAGGAGAAATTATTACACCTTGGTCAGGAAAAATTTTAATTTTTTTGTTATCAATTTCAAGTTCAACTATTCCCTTTGCAACAAATAAAGTTGTAATTTTATTGTTATATTTTTCAATATTTTCAATTTCATAAATTATTGAAAATTCATAGAATGAATTTGGATTACTTAAAACAATATTTGACATAAAATTTTATATATCAAACTTTATATAATTAACTTTAAAGTTCAATATTCATTGAAACAAAAATCCCCAACTTTCAAGTTGAGGTCTCATCTTAATAATAATTAAAATAAATTTAATATTTAATATATGTGTAAAAATTTTTTTCAGTGCATAAATCAAGCCAATTGAGCTATTAGTACTGGTCAGCTGCACGCATTACTGCGCTTCCACATCCAGCCTATCAACGTG
>MDSV01172812.1_pt1 | contig 12545 bp, 11 predicted proteins | sample 810851 | NCBI WGS metagenome assembly MDSV01 (sample SAMN05326640, study PRJNA326480) | marine metagenome | isolation source: seawater | place: Atlantic Ocean: North East | collected 2012
CAATTAATTTAGCTTCCTTTTTTAGTTTAAACGGTAAAATATCATATATTATCTTTACTTCTTTAAAGTAATCTTTCATATTTGACTTTTAAATTTTATCTAAAAAAATTATTTATTTTTTTTATTATCAACATTAGCTCTTTTTTTTTAAGATTTGGATGAATAGGCAAACTTAAAGCCCTCTCATAATAAAATTCAGCATTTTTAAAATCATTTTTTTTGAATCCAAGCTTTTTATAATATGTTTGTAAGTGAATTGGTTTATAATGTATATTGGTATATATTCCTTGTTTTTTAAGGTAGTGAATTAACTTATTTCTTAAATCTTTTTTATTATTTTTTAAGAGAACAACATATAAATGGAAAGAAGACTTTGCGTATTCTTTTTCTGCAGGCAATGAAAGCTTAGATTTATCTAAATATTTATTATATATTTTTGCAATCTCTCTTCTTTTTTTGATAAAAATACTCAATTTTTTTAATTGGCTTACCCCTAAAGACGCTTGAATATCTGTAAGTCTGTAATTAAAACCTAAATATTTCTGGTCGTACAAAAGATGATTAATCCCTTTATTCAAATTGTTTTTTTTTCTAACTATTCCATGTGAGCATATTGACTTCATTAAATTGAAATATTTTTTATTATCAGTATGAGCTGAACCTCCTTCTCCAGTTGTTATCATTTTGACAGGATGAAAACTGAATATCGTAATAATATCTTTATGATTACCTAAATATTTTTTTTTTATATTTAGCTCCTAAGCCATGTGAAGCATCTTGTAAAATTTTAAATTTGTATTTTTTTGATAAGTAGATCAAATAATCGATATCACATGAATGACCAGCAAAAGCGATTGGAACAATAATTTTTGGTAAAGTATTTTTTTTCTTTGCATCTGATAATTTTTTTTCTAATTTTTGAAGATCAATATTAAAAGTATCCAATTCAATATCTATAAAGTCTATTTTCGCTCCACAATATAAACCACAGTTTGCAGACGCAACAAAGCTATTGGCAGAAGTCCACAATCTATCATTCTTTTTTAATCCTAAAGCAAGGCATGCTGAATGTAGAGCGCTTGTAGCACTATTAAATACCACAGAATATTTTGAATCAATTTTTCTTGAGAGATCTTTTTCAAATAATGAAATTTGAGGTCCAGATGTAATGAAATCTGATTTAAGAGTTTTGATTACTTTAAATATATCTTTTTGATCAATATGTTGCTCACTATATCTGATCATATAAGTTTAAACTTTTTACAAATTAACTGAATTTCTTTTACATTTAAAAAATGTTTGTTACTTGATGAATTGTACTCATATAATTTATTGTTATTTTTCTTTTTGCTTATTTTTGAAAATAGTTCAGAATAAATTACATAATGCTTATTATATTCTAATGCATTTTTAGACTCATCTATTGTTATTAATACTTCTGCAATTTTTTCACCGGGTCTCATTCCAATTATAGTATGTTTTCTATTAGGAACTATCGCTTTTGCTAAATCAGTAATTTTGAATGAAGGTATTTTGGGTACAAAAATTTCACCACCTTTCATTTCATTTAGTGATTTAAGAACAAACTTTACACTATCTTCTACAGAAATAAAAAATCTCGTCATATCTTTATCAGTAATAGGAATTTTTTCATTTTTCTTAGAACGAAATGATTTAAAAAACGGAATTACTGACCCTCTTGAGCCTAAAACATTTCCATATCGTACTGTAGAAAATATTGGTCTTTGTTTACTCAAATTATTAGCCGCATTAAACAATTTGTCTGCAGCAAGTTTTGTGGCTCCATAAAGACTAATTGGATTTGCTGCTTTATCAGTTGATAAACTTATCACTTTTTTAACCTTATTATTTATTGATGCAAAAATAATATTTTCGGCTCCAATTATATTTGTTTTAACAAATTCCATTGGATTATATTCTGCTGCGGGTACTTGTTTAAGAGCAGCGGAATGAATAACATAGTCAATATCCTTAAACGCCAAATCTAATCTATCTTTATCTCTGACATCGCCTAGAAAAAATCTTAAATTATTTTTTTTAATTTTTTCATCTCTTAATTCTTTTTCCATTTCAAATTGTTTGAGTTCATCTCTTGAGAAAACAACTAGTTTATTTGGTTTGAAATTTTTCAGAATAAATTTGACACATTCTTTACCAAATGATCCAGTGCCACCAGTTATGATTATATTTTTTTTATTTAAATTCATTTATAGATTCTTACTAATTAGCTTTAAAATTTATTTAATAATCGTTTACGTACAATTGTTTGTAATAAAAATCAAATAAATTTGGTAAAAGTAAGGCTAAATCAATATGTTTTAAACAAATATGGTTTATTATTATATCTAACATTAAGTAAAAAATATTTTTTTCTAATTATTTTTTATTTCTAAATGAATATTTTTGGAATTATAAAGTTTGTGGTATTAATCAATTGATCAAAAATAAAATGATTATAGGTGAAATTTGTAATAATAAGATATTTGATAAAAGGTTTTATCTTCAAAATAATTTATACACATTTTTGAGTAACAAATATAAAAAATTTTATTTAATTAATATTTTTTATATTTTTAGTAAAAAAAAAGTAAAATCATTTAGTTTCTATAAAAAAAACATCATAATTTTTAACCCAAAAAGTTTAAAAGAATTAAATAATTTTTTGAAAAAAAATCAAATTTTTTTAATTAACAACCTATCTATAAAATTTAAACACATTTTGATACATTATTTGTTAAGTAAAAGAAATATTTTTCAAATATCTTTTCTAAATGTTGCAATATTTTCAAATTATAAAATTGAAAATTTTGATCATGCAAATTTAATACAAAAAATTAATTTTATTTTTACAAAAAGATTTTCATTAATTATTTACAGAATTTTTATAATCTTAAAAATAATTAATCAAATTAATATTCTTTATGTTGCCCAAAAAAAAGTATTTTTAAAATACAGTCGATATTATAATAAAAAAAGTTTTTTTAGAAAAAGATATAAAAATATTTCAAAAACAAATATTAAATTTCCTTTTTTGAAAAAGATTAAAAAAAAAGATAAAAATAATTATTTGGTATTTATTGACTCTAATATTCTTCATCCTGAATATATTAAAAGAGGACAACGATTAGTAAGGGAAGATTTGCAAAATTATTTTTACTATCTAAAGAATTATTTAATTAATTTGCAAAAATTATTTAGAAAGAAAATTGTAATTTGTTTACATCCCTCCTCAAATTTAAGACTATACAAAAAAAATTTAGGCAATTTTAAAATGTATAAATATCAAACTGATAAATATATTATGAACTCTTATATTTTACTTTTTCATGACACAAGTTCAATTTTTTCTGGAATTTTATCAAAAAAAAAAATAATTTGCTTAAAGTCAAATTTAATGGGAACGTATGCAAATAAAAGGGCTCAATTTTATACTAATAAAATAAAGTTTGTTTGTCATAATATTGAGAAAAAATTCTTTATTAATAAGAGAAAATTAATTTTAAATTTAGAAAATAATTTAAAAAAATATGATTTGTTTTTAAATAAATTCTATTTTTTTAAAAATGACTCATTATCAATAGAAAATCTTCTAGATAAGGAAATTCAAAAATTTGAAAAAAAACAATTTAATTGAGATAAATTTGAAGCAGTTTTTTATTTGAATCTTTAGACTCTATAAAATAATCTTTATCAATGTGGGTCTGCAAAAAATTTCTACGAGATTTTTGATACTTTTCCAAAAACTCAAAATCGTTATTTAACCTTAAAATCTCTAACCTATTAATTAGTTGTTCAAATGAATCCATATACTCAACAATTTCTGTATCTTCAAAAATATAATCGATCTTTTTTTTCTTTTCTAAATCAAATAGAAAATTTAAAAATAAAATTCTTTTGGATTTAATTACTGCTTCAACTAAAATGCTTGATGAGTGAGCAACTATTACATCAGCCCAATTGATTAATTCAGATGTGTTATATTCTTTGATAATATTGTCTTGGATGTGTAATGGTTTAAATTGACCGCGGGGCTTTAAACTTATTCTTAAATCTATATTTTTAATTTCCTTTAATTTTTCATGGACTATTCTCCAAGATTTTTGACTAAAAAAGGGGCGTGTAACCAATAATATCTTTAAATTTCTATTTTTTAATTTTTGTGAATAATCTTTCAATTTATATTTATAAATATTTTCTACTTCTTTAATCCATTTTAATGAATATCTTGAACTTGCAACCCTAATAATTTTTTTGTTTACTCCATCAGAGTTTTCTACAATTAAATTTTGATCTTGTATAATTGCGTTGTCATATAAATCAAAATCGTTATTGTTTATCTTAATATTTTTTCTCATTTCAATTCCTAAATTATAGCAATTAATTTTAATATTAGTTTTTTTACAAGCTGAAGAGATTATCTGCTTATAAGTTCCCGGTAAACTTTTATCGATATTTATTGATTTAATTTTTTTTTTTTTTATAAAATAAATTAAATTATCCTGTTCAAAAAAGTTAAATTTATGGTATAAAAAATACCATACTCTATTTAGCCTTTCTAAAATCATTTTTGGTATAATCTTTGTGAATTTTAAAAAAAAATTAATAAATTTTGATTTTACATTAACTTCTGAGATATCAATCAATTCTATATCGTGACTATCCAAAAGTTGATTTAATCTATAATATTTAATATCGTGAACTGGAAAAATATTCATAATAGAAAAATTTAAGTTCGTTTCTTTTTTTAAATCTATTACAATAGGAACAAAATTATCAAAATCTGGAAATTGATGGACTAAAAATAAATGCATTAATTAATACTTTTATAATTTAATTTAATCAAATTTTTAATATTTTTAGAAAAATTTTTTTTATTTACTTCCATTATCTCTAAATTGTTTTCAATATAATGGTAGCCCAATCTATTAGAAAATAAATTTCCATCTTTATTACTTAAAGTTGAAGCTCTTGTAACAAAAGCAACTCCAATTCTTGAAGTAAACGCATCCTGAGTTCTTAAATTAAGAGGTATTTCACCATCATTAATTTTATTCATTATATTATCTTTTTTAAGAAAAATTGATCCTTTTTCTTCTTTACAAGCAATTATGGTGTCTAAGTTATTTTTTATTAACCGATTAATCATCTTATCAAATATATTAGAATTTCTTAGTGGAAAATTCTCTGTGGCTACCACCACTATATCAACAGGTTTTTTTTTTTCTATTCGGTCTAAAAAAAAAGTTAGCACTGATTTAATATCTATAAATGTGTCAGATAAGTTTTTTGGCCTTAGAAAAGGTACTTTTATATTAGCATCAAGACCAATTTTTTTATTCTTTTTATTATCTGTTGCTAAATAAATATTCTTTATCATTTTAGATTTTTTTAATTGACTCACGGTAACATCTAAAAGAGAAAGTTTATTGTCAATTTGCAGTGTTTCACCTTTTAGGGGTATAATTGCTACACAATTTGGATTAATATCATTTTCTAAAACATTCGATTTGAAATCTTGATTTAGAGCTTCTAATATATTTACAATTCTTTTGCATCTAATTGGATCCATATCCTGGTTTATACCATGCCAGTGATAAACGGGTGCGTCTGGTTCATAAATAATTTTATAGCCTTTATTTATTACTTCATTTCCCCAAATTCTATCTTCTATATGTTTTGTTTTTTCATCAAAAGGAATTTTGTCCCATAGTTTTTTTTTAAAAGCACTATTTGCATTATGAAAAAAAGTGTCTTTCTTTTGTATTCTTTTTTCAGGACCAAATAAGTTAAGAAGATCTCTTTTATCAAAATCACTGGAATAGCTTAATGGTTTTTGTCTTCCATAGACTCCTGCTACTTTTGGGTCTTTAAGAGCATGTACAATTTTGTTTAACCAATTATTATTAATTGGAATGCAGTGAGCAGAAAGGCAAACAATTATTTTACCTGTAGATTTTCTAATTCCTAGATTAATAGCTTTCCCTGGAAGAAATTTATTTATCTTAACAACTTTAATTGGAAATTTTTTTGCTCTTTCTAATGTTTTGTCTTTTGAATTATTATCTACAAGAATTACTTCGAAATTATCGTAGTTTTGATCAAATATTTTTTTTAAACATTGTTCAATCCAACGTTCTTCATTTTTGGTTCTTATTATTATAGAAACTTTTTCTAAAAGTCTTTTCATTTTAAGTTATATTTTTTAGATATTAATTTAGCAAAGTCAAAATTTATTTACTCCTGATATCAATGCCTTAATACTGCTTATTTACTTAAATAATTCACATATTTGTTAATTTTTTTTTTGACAATTTATTTATGTTGGTACATCCGCTAAGTGCAAAAGCTGATTTAAATTCATCATAAAAAAAATCTAATATCCTTGATACCCCATTTGCTCCATCCAAGATTAGCCCCCATATTGCGGGTCTACCTATAGAAACAATATCAGCACCTAAGCATAATGCCTTAAATACATCAGTACCAGTTCTTATCCCACTATCAAATATTATCTGTTTATTTTTAATTTTTTTTCTTATTTTGCAAAGTGCTTCTAAAGACGAAACGCCAGATTCTAAAACCCTACCTCCATGATTTGAAATCCATATTATATCTGCCCCATTTTTAAAACTTTTTTGAGCATCAGATAAACTCATTACCCCTTTGATAATAATTGGAAGTTTTGTTTGTTTTCGAAGCCAACGTATATCTTCCCAATTTAATTTTGACATGTGCTGTAAGGGAGCTTTAGGTAAACCAATTCGGCCCTTTTTTCTAGCATCGTATTTGTCCTCCATAATATCATATTTTATACTTCTTACAGTTGCATCAGCAGTTATACAAATCGCCTTAACACCCAGCTTTGTAATTTTTTTGATTTCATCTATCGTCCATTTTTTTGGCTTTAATGAATAAAATTGATAGATTATATTTAAATTTTTATTTAATTTCATAATTTCATCAATTTTAATTGCTGAAACAGCACTTAAGCACATAAATGTGTTTCTATTATAAGCTCCTAAAGCTAAAGCGGCCTCACCTTTTTTATTGTATTGAGACATATAACCCATTGGCGAGATAATCATTGGAAATCTTAAATTTACTCCAAGAAATTTTTTATCCATTTTTAACTTTGATACATCATTTAAAATTTCTTGATTAATCTTATATTTTTTAAAAGAATTTAAATTTTCATTCAATGTTTCTTCTCTTTCACTTCCACAAGACATCCAATTCCACTTTTTTTTTGATACTTTTTTTTTTGCTAAAACATTTGCTTGTCTCAAAGATAAAAATAATTTTTTCATGCAGTTTATATTATTCCTTCAAAAAATTTTATCAATTTCAGGTTTTGTTGAGGTCTAACTAATTCTTTAAAATTAAGATTTGAAAAATTCTTCATTTGTTTTAAGAAGCCAGGCTTTAAATTTTTGTTCTCTTTATAACTTTTAATCAAATTAGATTTGTACTCTTTACGAAAAAAATTATTTCTAGATTTTATAATTTTGTTTCCATTGTAAATTCTCAGTTGTTCAATTGGGAACAGTGCCCAGAGAGTATTATCAATAAACCTTACTTTAATTGATGCATTTTCTGGATCATTAGGATTAATCTTTACAAAAATAGGAAAGTTTTTATTAGTGTATAATGATAAAGAAGTTGATTTTAATTTTTTATCATTGCAAGACCATTTGTTCAAAATTTTTAATTCACCAAATAAAAAAAAAGACAAGTCAAATATATGGCTTGAAGAGCCTTGATATAAATAAATTTTATTTACTTTTTTTTTAGATTTTTTTTTTAAAATATCATAACTTTCTGAAATATTAATATCTACTGATTTTATTAATTTTTTTTTTATTTTATTCTTTAAAATATTTACTACTTCATAATGTCTTCTATTATAACCAATTGCTTTATTTTTTAAAAAAAGGTTTTTCGTGGTTAGAATTTTTTTCAAAGCTATGTAATTAATGTGTAATGGTTTTTCAATTAAAATTGGTTTTTTTGAAGATAATAGTTTTTTACAATACTTAACTTGTTCATCAATTGGTAAGCATGAAACTATTCTGTCTATATCTTTATTTTCAAGAATTTTTTCTGTTTTTAAAAACGTTGTTAAAGGAAAAATTTTTTTAAAAGATTTCCAATTTATTGAATTTTCATTTTTTGTAGATCCATAAACTATTTCATGGCCTAGTTTTTTAATTGCAATTGCATGATGAATTGCTACTTTACCACATCCAATAATTGCAAATTTTAGTTTTTTTTTTGAATGCATTTAATTAAAATTTTAAGATAAACTGCACTAATCTAAAATTTAGTTTATCATTCATTTCTACAACTTCTATTCCGGCTTTCTTAAAAATATTTAGCCAACCCTCTTTTGTTGTTAATCCTTGGTTTGTGAGTGGATGTATCATGTGTTGATAGAAAAGGTAATGAATTCTATCAGGATATTTTGTTTTTTGATATTCCTCATCTTCTAGACAATCAAATTCACCTAAAAAAAAATACTTTCCTTTGAATTGTTTTTTCATTGATTTAAACATGTTAATAACTGAAACCTCTCCATCTCTTAAAAACTCATGCATAACCATTATAGCATTAAATGCATCAACATCCTTAACAGATTCAGAAAAAGTTTCAGGTTTATAAAGATCTCCTTGAGAAAGCTTTATCCTATCTGATAGATTATTTTTTTTAACTCTACTATCAGCTTCTTCTAACGCTTTTGTTGAAATGTCAATTCCTACACCACTTAAATTAGGGTCAATTTTACAAAAATTTATTATCACATCTGCAGAACCGCAACCTAAGTCAGCAATTTTTTTAATTCCATATTCTTTCATTTTATCTAAAACCCAAGAGTAATTTGCTCTTCCAGTATGGTAACTACCTTTTGCAATAAATTCACCTTTTCTTATAAAATCCTGTCCATATTTTTTCTCATTTTTTAATGATGGAACTAACTCCGTAAGTATACATGAGTAAGCACCTACAGCGCCAAAAGACATCGCAAGCACTGGGTCTGTAAACAACCATTGCTGTCCTTTTTCGGTTAAAGAGAATTTATCATTTTCTTTAACAATTATTTGATCTGCATGATATATAAAATTCATTACACCATTTAAAAGTGTTGGGTTTAAATTACATTTTTTTGCAATCTCATTTATTGATAAGTTTTTATTTTTTCTTAATAAATCAAAAACACCTGTTTCATGAAGTGCAAATATTACATATGATCTAATATAACCATTCCTTATACTTTGTGACCAACTTTGCAGATCTTTTCCTAAAAAATTTAAATCATCATCTAAAACTTTATAAGAATTTTTTTCATTTTCTGACCATTTAGTAAATACTGTTTCTGCTAACCAAAAATCAAATTCATTGTGAATATCTATAGATGTTCTAAAATCCTCATTAGAAATAATTGCAACTTTATCTCCAACTCTTCTGTTTTGTTCTTTTAAAAGGGTAGCTCTAAAAGCAGATGCTATCCCTTGATCTTCTCTGTAAGTTGTTTTTTTACCTCTTGATTGTCTAGCTTCATAAGTTAATTCTGTAAGTCTTTCATAGTTACCATCATCTTTTTCTGTCCAAAAATGCTTATGCGTTTTATATGCACTAAAAACAGTATCTATATCTGGATCATTTTTTAATCTATTTACACAGTCAGTGATCATTTGAGGTGACCTAAACAAATCAGTAGCTTGCAAGTAAACGACTATATCAAAAGTTTTTTTTGATATTTTTTCAAACTCTAGCAGCGCATGTTTAATTACAGGTTCTGGAGGGGTAACGTCATCAGCTAATTCTGCAGGTCTTTGAAAGGGAACTTTAGCTCCATATTTTTTTGAAATTTCTGCAATCTCATCATCTTCAGTAGTGACAATAACCTCATCACAAACACCCGATGCAATAGCGTGCTCAATAGTATAAGCAATCAGAGGTTTTCCTGCTAATAATTTTACATTTTTTCTTGGCAATCCTTTTGATCCACCTCTTGCCATAATAATTGCTATTGTGTTCATTTTTTTTTTACTATTTCTCTCATTGTTTTTTCAGGATCTATATTTTTATCTAAGGTATTTACAACGTATTTAAACGCCAATACAGGCTGTAATAAGTACATTTCAGATCTATTCATTATTTTTAATTCATATTCTTTGAAAAATATTTTTGCCATCTATCGAAGGATTTTTTTCCATTTAAAGTGCCGTTTACATCACAAGCATTGCAAGGTTTGTAGGTTCTATCACCACAAGATAATTTTTTTCTTGTTTCATTAAATTTTGTATTAGACCAAATTGTTAACACTGACTCCTCAAGGATATTTCCATATATTTTTTCTTTCTTCCAGTCATTTGAACACATAAGTACAGCTCCATCGTGATCAATTAATATTTTATAAAATGGATAATGGCACGGCTGCTTTAGTGGTTCAGTAAGAGCTTTCAATTCAAAGTTTTCTGTCTTGTAATTCACTGATCCAGCTCTATTTGAAATAGTCATTCCATGACTTTCATCAGGTCCTAAATATCTTTTTCTAATCATAAACTGATCTTCTGTTAATTTATTATGGTTCCTTATGTCTTTCATTATCTGTATTTGATGTGGTCCATCATATAAACTTACTCTTATTCTATCAAGACCTGCTGCGAAAAGATTGGTTAACATCTTAGGGCCAGTTTTTTTTTCTAAAACATCTCCATTTGAAACTATCTCTACTGTTGATTTTGGCAGGTTTGTTTTAATTATAGAAACATACTCATGTAAATTTTTTGTTAATAGTGGCTCACAAAAAGCAGAAAATGCTAATCTGCCGTCATAATTTATTGATACTAAATCTTTAATTAACTTTTTAAATGCATCCATATCCAAACTATTTAAAATATTGGGGTATTCTGACTCGTTTACTCTTGGACAAAAAGCACACCTTCTATTGCAGGCCCCATTAATACTAATCTCAACTGATGAAAAAGGAGGTATATCATTTTTTAAATTTTTAGTTTTATCAATATGTTGATCCACATAATCACCAACTCTTCCTATATTTTTATCAATAAATAAAATTTTTTTTTTCATTTATAATATTTTTCTATTATGGGATGCTTTTGCAACAGAGTGCATTTTTTTCATCAGATACTTAAACTCGTTATAATCTATTGGTTGTAAAGGATCTACAGCTGAGTTTTCTGGGTCTGGATGAACTTCAAGCATAATTCCATCTGCACCTGATGCAACACTTGCTAACGACATTGAATTAACCCACTGTCTCCAGAATGTTGCATGTGAAGGATCAACAACTATTGGCAAGTGTGTTACTTCTTGTGCAGCTGGTACAACTTGTAGATCAATTAAGAATCTTGAAGTTGATCTATGAGTATGTGGAACAGAAACACCTCGTTCACACAATATAACTTTTTTATTTCCCTCAACTAAAGCATATTCTGCTGAACCAAGCCAATCTCTTAAAGATGAACCATAATGTCTTTTTATCATTAAAGGTTTTTGAGTTTTTGCACATGCTGTTATTAACGGATAATTTTGCATATTTCTTGATCCAATTTGGAGAATATCAGCCACTTCACATATCATAGGCAAAAATTTTTCTTCCATTACCTCTGTTATAACTGGGATATTGTATTTTTTCTTTGCAATACCCAACCATTCAATTCCCTCTTCTCTAGTCTCATTATATTTTTTATTCCTATAAGGAAATGTTAAAGGCTTGAAAGCACCACCTCTCAAAAAATCTGCACCTATTTTTTTAATATTTTTTGCAACATCTAAAATTAAACTTTTACTTTCTACCATATTTGGACCAGCAAAAATTGGAATTTTACTCCCACCAAATTCAACACCAGCAATCTTAAATTTAGATTTATGGTTTTTATTTTTTTTTGCAGTTAGTGGAAATTTAGATTTAAGATCTTCTAAACTGATATCTTTTCCTGGAAATTTATTGTCCATTTTATCTCATTAAAATATTAATTTTTTCAAATTTATTATTATTTACAATACAAAAAGCTTTAACTGCTTGATCAAAATTCATTTTTAATCCGTTAAGTGTCTTATGTCCTTTGAATTTAGCTAATTTTAATAATTTGCTCATGTGAGGGTTATATATTATATCAAAAAATTCACAATTTGAATTTTCTTTTAAAAACTTAAAATAATTTAATTTGTCTCGGTGAATTAACATATTGTTCTTTTTTAAAAATTCTTTTTTATTCTTTTTTTTAACTCCTTTAATTTTTTTTAAGTCTGTAAAAGGTGTAAAAAAAATTAAATTATAAAATTTTTTATTTCTTAAAATCCATGAATTAAATCCAATGCTTGTTGTGTTAATTGTTAAATCTATATTTTCTAGTTTGGATAACATTTTATAATTGATTACCTTATAATTTTTAATTTTTAATTTTTTTAAAAAAAAATTCAATTTTTTTTTATCTCTATTAAAAAAATAAAAAAATGAATTTCTAAATTTTTTTATAGTTGCTAATATTGCTGCTTTA
>MDSV01188272.1_pt1 | contig 12545 bp, 5 predicted proteins | sample 810851 | NCBI WGS metagenome assembly MDSV01 (sample SAMN05326640, study PRJNA326480) | marine metagenome | isolation source: seawater | place: Atlantic Ocean: North East | collected 2012
GTCCCCTTCTGAAGACGGTCGGTGTAGCGACTATCTGAATACAACGAATCAAAAGCTTGAAGCATTGTTCTAACATCGTCCAATTGATCACATTGCAAGCCACCGGCCAACATCAGAGCATTAATTTCACCAGTGCTGTGTCCAATGAATCCATCGGGTTCTACTCCGAGAAATCTAAGCATGCCTGCATAAACCACTGAAACTGCGAACAAAACTTTTGTTGCCGAATCATGATGGTTTACCTGAGATTGAAGTTCTGCCTTCATGTTGTCTGAAAGTAAATGAGACCATGCAGGGTGAAGCAGATCAGCAAGTATGGAACCATCGGTTGAAGCAGAATCAACAATTTCAAGTACAGACTTAATGCCCGGTATATGCCGTGCCAATTCCAACAGGTGGCCAAATGGAATTAATGCTTCTCCGGGGAGCATCACAGCCAACGAAGGAACTTTCTCTAGAACTTGTTGCGACCAACGAGAATGATGATCAGGATGGTCGAGCAAATACTTCAAAGATTTCTTCACGCTGTCTAAATCAGATTCAACAAGACCCAATCTGTAAGTTCCAGGCAGGCTTCCTGCAACACCAAATTGAAGACAAGATGACTGCTCATCCGAGACAGTTTCCAGTGTGTCTAAAGCCTGAACAACAATCTGCTGCAATTCATTTTCATCCTGAAAGGATAAACAGATCACATGAACAGGAGAGCGCGCTGAGACAGGCACTAATGGAGCAGCCTGATCATTCCTAAGAGACGTCAACGCTTGACTCGCCGATTGCTCAGTAGAAGGAGTCTTAGAGAGAATTCCAGACCACTGAAGAACACGTTCGTCAGGACAAATCGAGGCCTGCTCCAGGACAACATGGCCGTTGATCCCACCAAAACCAAAACAATTCACAGCGGCTCGGCGAGGAACCGATGGAAGCTCGTACCAAGGGGCCATGGCATCAGGAAGGAATAAACCTGATCCATCACCAGCCATCTCTTGGAGTGGTTGATCACAACGCGAGCCCGGGAACATGCCGTAGGCAACGGCATAGCTCGCTCGAATCACAGCAGCCATGCCTGAGGCAGGAATACTGTGACCAATCAAAGACTTCAACGCCCCTAAAGCCAACGGTCGCCGTCGTCGTTCTGGTGCAAACACTTCCCTAACAGAAGCCAACTCAGTTTCATCGCCAAGATTGATGCCCGTCGCATGGGCTTCTAAATAACCAATCTCATCAGGAGCAATGCCAGACAAGGAGTCATAGGCACGGCGCATCGAAAGGATCTGACCTCGGCTTGAAGGAGCCAGAATCGAAGAATCATTACCGTCACTCGCCAGACCAAATCCCCTGATCACGGAATAAATACGATCTCCATCACGACGTGCATCGTCGAGGCGTTTCAGGACGATAAAACCAACCCCCTCGGAGAGCAGCGTGCCATCTAAAAGACGGTTGAAGGGTTGAACATCGTCATTAGAAATTGCACCAATCATCGAAAACATCTGGATAATTGGCACTGACATGGTTGCCTGAACGGCACCGACCAGCATTAAATCTGTTTCATAATGCTCAAGCGAGCGAACGGCTTGCTGAATCGCGACGATCGCCGAAGCACAAGCTGCATCAACAAGAAAATTAGGTCCTTGGAGATCCAAGCGATTGGCTACAAGCCCTGAAATTACATTGGAAACCAAGCTCGCAGCAATGGAGGGGGAAGGGTAAGGACGCATCCGCTCCAAGAGTGTTTCAACAACAGCATCCACTTGGTTTTCTGTAAACAAGTCACGACGTTCAAGCAACAACTCACGAAGAAGCTCGAATCCACTACCACCTTGTAAGCCAGACCAAAGACCACGATGGGGATGATCACCACGACCTATCACAACACCGGTTCGCTCTTTAGGGATAAAGCTTTGACCACGATCCCGGCAATGATCGAGAAGAGCCTCCGATGCAACTTGCAAACAAAGAAATGGCGAAGGATCGCCATCGATATCGGACGGAGGAACACGGAACCGAGCCGAGTCAATCCAGGACATATCCCGAATTGACCCGTATTGAACATTATTGATCCGATAAGGATGGCTCTGACCGCGTGGATGATCAGCTAGATAAGGCCTGACCTCTTCGGGCTTGAACCTGACAAGCCTGGAATGCACTGAGCGGCAGGAATCAAAAAACGCGGCAGGACCACAAAAACCTGGATAACGCAGAGAAAGTCCGACAATTGCGACTGGCTGGGACATTTCTTGGCGGCCGTACAAAAATTATGACCGGAAAACCTCAATCTTTAAGGTTTTCAGTGTTATCTGAATGCTAGCATAAATAGTAAGATCTCAAGCCCTGTCTTTCAGGAAGTTTATTTAAAAGCTGATGACGATCAAACGTTTTGAAATCATTCAAATCATCGGCGAGTTACTGGCAGAGCAGGCCTCAAGAGGACTTTCCGAAAAAGCGATCACTGGTGAGACTTTACTTGTCAAGGATCTCGGATTGAGCTCAGTTGAATTTGTGATTATCTTCGAAAGGCTGCAAAGAAAATCAGGGGATGTGATTAATTTTATTGATCTGATCATGCCTGATCGAAGCAGCTACATCGAAGACTTAAGCATTAATCAAATAGCAAATTTTCTATTAAAAAATAAAAATAATCAACCAAGAATAACGAACCTTGATGATCCTTACATCAATCAACGCGCCCCAATCACTCAGTATGACATTGACTTGCTAGATCAAGCTATCCGTCACCAGACGTATCACGATGAAACCATTGAACTGAGGACCCAGCTGTGTTTTCTGCTCTCAGCTCCCCGCTCTGGCTCAACTCTTTTACGACGGATGCTGGGCTGCCATGATGAAATCTATGCCCCAATGGAATTACATCTTATGGGGTACCAGAACTTTTCACAACGCCAACAAGAACTACAAACGAGTGAACATTCCCACCTTCTGGAAGGAACCGTCGTGGCACGGCAAGAGATCAGAAAAATGAGGCCCGCAGTGAGTCAAGCTGTCGAAGAGATGTATTCCCGAGACAAGCGGCCAGTTACCCAATTTTACAGAGAAATAGATGATCATCTGAACCAGGATGTCTGGATAGACAAGACTCCGAGCTATGCATTCAGTCGTTCAACTCTTGAAAGAATCAAGAGCACTTTTCCGCAAGCGAAATTTATCCATCTCACAAGAACTCCAAACGCTGTGATTAAATCAATGATTGACTCCGAACTGGGGCAGTTAATGCGTTTTCAGCAAACGTCTGGAATTCAAAGTGATTGTTTTGCGGAAGCACTTTGGTGCCTATGTGAGCGAAATATCCTAGACGCTCTCTCCACGCAGAAGACAAAAAGCATTCATATCCACTTTGAAGAGTTGGTTTCTAAGCCAGAAAAAGTGATGCATCAACTGCACAGCTTTCTGGGAGTGAAACCATCCATGGCGATCAACCCATACAAGACAACTGGAACTTTTACAGAAGAAAAAATTGGTTGCTACGCCGGGGACCTCAAAACATTTCTTCGCAGCAGTATTGACCCAAGCGTTACTCGCGAATGGGAGAAGTTTGATTCATTAAAATGGCTTTCGGAGCCAACGAAGCAGATAGAAAAGGCCTACTGATTCCGGGTGGGAAATCCAGAAGATCTTTGCTGATCGTAAATTTTGATTTTTGCATCACAAAGAGCAACTCACCCATTGCATCACAACAAGCACCGACTGCTTCCAAGCAGGAACCTTGGATGCGAACGATGGTAACGGTTAGGGAAACCTCTTGGTCACGAGGGAGTGGTTTTAAAAATACGAAGTCGAGCTCTTGAGGCAATGCGGAAAAACCCTTAGTCTCAATCACTTGAACCAAAAGAAGCTGAAGCAGGGAATCAATCAACGCTAGATCTAAATTCATCAAGGACTCGCTTCTATGAACGATCTCTTGATCAACTCCCAATAGATTAGAAATACAGGCAGATCGAGCTCGACCCCAAGCAGTATCGCTGTCTCTATCAAGGGTGACACTATCGCACAAGCAAGCCATCACACCTGAGTGAAATAAACAAGCTGAATAGACATCTTGACAAGAGCAGATTAACAACTTATTAGCAGACTTAGGATCTGGAGCAAAACTCCATTGATCGTCATTCCGTGATAGCTCCAAGCAAGTCCAATCAACCTTATAGTAAGGGCGATTTGAACCACTCTGAAACACTCTCATACCACCAGACTGCGTATCCTCCGAATCATTTGCTTCAACATAAACGCTTTCTATTGAACCGGGAATCATCGTGATTCCGTTGTAGACATAGAGGCAAACTCTTAATGGCTTATCAATCAATCCACGTGTCAAAACGGCAAGATCTGCCGCCAAAACCATCAAGAATGCAGCTGGAACAATGGCACGGTTATTTTTTCGGTGGCCCTCCAGGTACGGAACATCACCATGAAAGGCAAGTCTCCACTGATCAGATATGGAGCCATCATCTATTGGAAGCGAATGAAAACGCCAGAGTGATGATGAATCCAGAAGGAGTTGTGTGCGTTTCAATTGCTTTTCACGAGCATGCTGAAGAGCCACAGCAGAGACCTCAATAGTCGAATCGTCCGGCTGCATCAGCTGCCTCAACATCATTGCCGCAGCTTCAGGCTCAATCGCCTCAAGGCCACGCGCATGAAACGCCTTCAACACCTCAGCACCAGCCATCCCGGAACCTTTCCAAGGGCCCCAGTTAATGGTTTTCATGCAAATTTCAGGATGACGATGTGCAAACCAATGAACAGCGGTATTGAGAAACTCGTTTGCTGCTGCATAGTCAGCCTGGCCTGGATTACCGGATTTAGATGCAATCGAAGAAAAACTAATCCAGGTCTGCAGGTTGGGCGGTAAGCCATCACAAAGCAACTGGACAATGGGCGCAACCTTGGTTCGCAAAACCGCCTCAAAGGATTGCTTTTGCTTGGTCAAACAGCTCTGATCCTGAATAACACCTGCACCACTGATCAAGACCGTGACGTCCTGCATCGATTGCATCAATAAAAGACGCTCAAAACCCTCCGGGACAAGAAGATCAACGGTGTGATAATCAAACGTTTGAACCAAATCACTCAAACTTTTCAACTGATGATCAAGAGCTGCCTGACGCTGAAGTTGATCTGCTTGCTGCTGAAGAGCACGCGGCGTTAGAACATTTTTATTCTCTCTTTGCCGATGGCGATTCATCAGCCAGCGCATCAGCTCTTGAGATGACAGGCCATAGAGCTCTGGATTTAGTTTCTGAAGAGGCGTTCGCCCAACGACGGAAAGATGGCTGTGACTGTCAGTCAATCGACGGAGCATCTCCGCGACAATTCCGCGTGCACCTCCCAAGCTGAGAATGTGTCCAGCAAAGGGATAAATACTGACTTCAGTCTCATCCACCGAGTCAAGCCTGGGCTCAAAGCTGAACAGACTATGGGACTCAAGTGAATAATCACCAAGCTTCACTCCTCCTGCAATCAAAAAGGAGATGACGTCCTTAACTGCCGAGGGATCGGGCACTTCATCAGTCGAGAGCAGAAGGATCGGCCGATGAAGTTCAAGGGCCATACTGCGCAGTAATGCGCTTAATGCCGGCAACAGAGACAACGATGGGGAGATTGCATTCACCAAAGTTGAAGCTTGAGCAGGATGATCAGGCCGATCGGTCCGCTCCCCAGGCCATGGCCAAACCAAGATGGTGGCGTTGGCATCATTCAACTTGCGATGCCATTCGCGTACGCAACAAAACACCTCCCAAAGCGATTCGATCACCGAATCCACCAAAGAATTCGGATCGCATCCAGGGGTGATTGAGACCGCCAGTTCCGGCAACGTGATGTGCAGAACCTTGGCTTCTACTGGATCAATAGACCGATCTTCGGGATCAAGAACAGCCTTTAAAACTGTTCTGCCCCTGGAGAGATCATGAAGAGTTGCTGGAGGCAGATTGCCCTTGGAACGGAATGTTTGAAAAACAGTCCAGTCAGTCTTTGGATAGATGAGGCGGGTAAGACCAACAGACCCGCCTAAACCTTTCCCGCATGCAAGGACAGCATGAAACTGGAGAGCTGCTGAATCGTCTGCTTCTCCCGAGCCGCGGCACGAATGTCCGGCATCTGATCGGAGTTGGGAGCAGCGGGCATTGCCTCCAATAAAGCTCCCAGGACCTCAACTTGCTTGATTGAATCGATACCGAGGTCCGACTCCAGATGAGCATCAAGCTCGAGAAGTTCCGGTGGATAACCCGTCCGATCGGCGAGAACACCGGTAATGAATTCCTGCATCGACTGCTCGTTACTGAAAGGCGAGGCATGACCATTCAGAGCGACGGAAGCCGAGATTCCTTCCTTTGGCGATGGAATCAATGGGAGGGGCATCTCCGCTTTAGTGACCAGTTCAGACGCCACAAAGTCATGAGGTTCTGGGGGCACCTGCTCCCTTCTCCGGATCGGAGTAGATGAAGGCGCCGGTGCCGATTTCTGAGCAGCTGAGGAGGGCATTGGACCTCCAGCAAGAGCGGTGAAAACCTGATCCTGGCTGTCCAGGAATTTACGCATGGTCTGCTGATATTCGGCATAGACCTCAAGCAGTCGATCAGCAGTGGAGTCAGGCATTACGACATCTCGTCCTGAATCAAGACTAGGAGAGGTCACCGGTACCAACGGTGACTCAGGCATTGGAGAACCATCCATCGGGATGGCTGCGTGACCATTCACGAGATATGGAAGACGCCCCCGTACAGAGTCCGACCAAACGCGCTGACGCGGTGGGGCAGACAAACGCATCAAAGCCCCCTCATCCAGAGGCACACCATGCTTGAGCAGAGCAAAACCGACGCGCAACGGCTGACTGGCTGGATCCTTGCGATCATCCATGCGCAGGACTTGGTCTTCAGCCACTCCATTGGCCTGCAGCAACCGACCACCCGTCTGGCGGGGACCAACATCGATATAAAGGGCATCAGGCAGAGCTGCGCCAACCTCTTTGACCGCAGTTACAAAATCAACCTGGCCGCATAGATGAACCCGAAGGGCTGCCCGGATCTGTTCGGGATCTCGCAATGGACAAGACGGATCTGTGGACAAGCGCACCACTTGCCCATCTTTTGGTGGCTGCAAGTTGACCTGATCCAGTGAGCAGGAGAACTCCTGAGCAGCAGATTTGAGACAGGGATGGTGATAAGCAACGGGCAGATCAAGCCGCATGACCTCGACCCCCTCGCGCTCCAGCCTTACCTGGAGCTCATCAAGCTGATGGATGGGCCCCGCCACGACACCTTGATTGGGAGCATTGCGATTGGCGAGGATTAATTGATCAAACTCGGCCAAACGTTTTCCACAAGCCGCAAGAGGTTCCTTGACCACCAGCATCCCGCCAGCGTTCTCAGATCCAAGCTCTGCGATGCAACGCTCCAGGCAGACCGCCCGCTCCACAACCAACTGAACAAGGCCATCCAGCGACAGAACTCCAGCGGCATGGAGTGCCAGGTAATCCCCAATGCTGTGGCCAAGAACGGCGTCAGGACGCAAGCCAAGCTCATCCAGCCAGTCGAATGCAGCCAGCTGATGAAGCATGAGTACCACCTGCATCACGCTTGGAGTCCAAAAGGACTGCTGGTCTGAACGAATACGCGAGCCGCCAAGAACCCTGGTGAGACCTTCTGGATCGGGGTGGAGGGTCTGCAAAAGTTCCATCGCACGACGAACCCGAGGACTCGACAGCATCCAGAGACTTCCCATACCGGGATACACCGACCCCTGACCGGGGAAAAGAAGCACGACGGGGGGGCTGCTTTCGAGACGGTCCTCCAGCGAGGAGAGATGCACCAATCCATCAGACGATTGACCTGCCAATCGCTTCTCGAGTTCTTCCAGCTGCACAAACACATCTTCCCGCCGACGATCCAGCGCCAAAAAGCCAGTCCTGGCCCAAGAGGGGCTGTAGCGCGGCAGCCAGGGAGCTTCAAGCAGCTTGGCGTTGCTTGGCCGGGGGACGCCGACCATCTGTTTCAGCCACTGCTGGCAACGAACACGGTGTTGCTGCAAAGCCAGCATCGGGTCACGCCCCAGCAGTGGCAATGCGATCACCTCCAGGGGAGATGGCAACGGTGAAAGTGGAACCGCCGAAGGAATTCCCTTAACAAGCCGACGATGCCGGTCTGACAAAAGCACTGTGAAGTTGGTGCCTCCAAAGCCAAAGGCGCTGACAGCAGCCAGGCGCTCACCAGCTGCATCCGGCCAGATCGCCGCCGTCGATGGGATATAAACCGGTCCATCACCTGCCAGCTCCTGGTGAGGTTGTCGAACCGGTTCCTGTCCTGGAAGAGTTCCGTGGTGCAAAGCCAAAGCAGCTTTAATCAGACCTGCCAGACCAGCGGAAGCTTTGGTATGGCCAATCAATGCCTTGACTGAGCCGACAGCACAACGCTGATGATCAACTCCACAGGATTGAAGAAAGCCAGTCAGGGCAGCAATTTCTGACCGATCGCCAACGGGTGTACCGGTGCCATGCGCTTCGTAGTAGCGCAATTCAGCAGGATGACGATCACTCGCAGCGAAGGCGCGTTCGAATGCAAGGATTTGTCCGCGATGGGAGGGTGCTGTAAGGCTTCGGCCCTTTCCATCACTGGAAGAACCGATGGCATCAATCACGGCATAGACATCTGCGCCGGATTGTTGTGCTGTTTCAAGACGCTGCAGAACAATCACGGCACAGCCTTCACCAATGACAATTCCATCGCTATCAGTACAAAAGGGTCTGGACTGCCCTTGACGCGAAAGGGCACCGGACTGTGAAAAGCAGAAATAAGGGAAAGGCCCCTGGAGATTGTCAACGCTGCCAACGATGACGCGATCACACTCTCCTGATCGGAGTTTGGCGATGCCCACATCAACCGCTGCCAGAGCTGACGCGCAGGCGGCATCCACCAGCAGATTGGTTCCGGAAAGATCGAAGGCATTGCTGACGCGCCCTGCCGTGACATTGCTGAGCAACCCAGGGAAGCTGGAGTTGGTCCAATCAGGGAGATGATTCAGCCAAGGGCCAAAACGATCTGGGTCAGAAGCCAGAGCCGTCTGAACCGTATAGGCCTGACCCAACTCCCCGAGGCCACCGCTGGCTGCAAACACAACTGCCGTCTGCTCACGCTCCAAGGTGCGTAAACCATTGGACGCTGCTGCATCCAGAGCCTGTGCGACCAGATCGAGCGCCAAAATCTGCGTTGGCTCAGTGACTGCTGCCTGCGCAGGAGTCAGCGGATAAGGGGCCAAATCGATCACAACTGGATCGAGGAATGTGCCCCATTTGGACACCACTGACGTGGCGCTGCCATCGGCTGAGTAATACGACATCGAAGGCCAACGCTCCTCAGGCACCACACGGATCTGACTCTCCTGGCGAAGAATCAAACTCCAATAGGCCGTTAGCGAGGTTGCACCTGGGAAAGCCACAGCCATGCCCGTAATGGCAACAGGCTCTGGTATGGCCCTGCCGGAGGGAGGCAGAGACTCATGCTGGCCATCCATCTCAGGGGGTAGCAACTGCTCGAAAAGTTCGCGCAAGGGCGCGACATTTTTCTGGAGAGCCGCGACCTCTCCGACCATGAACATCCCCTGTTGATATTGCTCCTCACGAGACACAGTCACGAGTTGATCGCCATCCCTCCGCAGACCCTTCGATGCCAATCTCAAGCGACCCAGGATCAAGCGATCCAAAAGGGATGAGAGTTCGGAACCCGTTAATCCCTGGGCCAACCCCTGCTCACGCTGCTCTAGAAATTCATCAGCAAAGGGGGTGAACGCACAGCGCGACTGATGCCCTGGTGCGGTCTCCAGAAGAACAGTGTCAACGCTTTCGAGCAACACCTGCTGAAACGCCTCAGAGATGGCACCCGTGCCAACAGCTTCATGGCTGAACAGGGAGAGCGTTCCGACCAGCAGGCCGTGGGAGAGTTGACTAAGACCAAACTGCTCCAGCAGTTGAGCTATCAGAAGCGTGGAACCGGGCCCCTGGATCCCTCCTGCGAAAAGAATTCTTGTCTGTTCCTGCACCTGAAGCGGTTGTTGAGACAAGACATCAAGGCAGCTTTCCCAAAGGGACAGACTTGAACACGGACCTGTGTGGCCACCGCATTCACGACCTTCAAGGATGAAATTCCGGCAGCCGTCGTTCAGTTGTCGTTCAAATAGTTCAGGAGTTGGACTGTGCAAACAAACGCGATCCGCCAGATCGCCAAACTGAGCGATCTGTGAAGGATCACCTCCTGCCAGCACAACGAAGTCAGGACTGACCTCCAAGATTTGTTCAATCTGAGGTTGCAGGTCTGCCTGTGGTCGGAACGCCAGAACACCGACGCCCCAGGGAAGAGAACGACAACGATCGGCTGTCTCATCAAGGATCTCTCGGAGACGCTTGGCAGGAAGCATCGCAGCTGCGATCACAGGCATGGCTCCCGCATCCGCAACAGCCCGGGCAAATGCAGCACCGTCGCTGACTCGGGTCATGGGTCCCTGCACCACAGGCAAAGGAGTACCCAACCAGCTGGACATCGCCGCACGTCCACGCGAGCTCATTCCCTGAGACTTGGAAGTTCCACATAAATGACGGTGATAAGCAGCCAATAAGTCGGAACACGACCATCCGGCCTCACTCCAAGCACGACTCAGCAGAACCCCCTCACCCATCGGCGCGAGACGCTCATCGCCGTGGCAGGCAATCTCCGCTGCATTGGCCAGGGAATACCTCTCCAAACCCGCCGGATCTGAAGGCTTCCAATCCTGAGGATTCAGAGGAGCGACCTGAAGGGGACAGCCCTCTGAGCGACTGTGATAAGCCCGAACATGACCACGCTGCAACCGCGCCAACCGCCTTTTCCGGACAGTTGGAAGCGGGTGGTCTGACAGAAGCAGCAGCTGGTCCCCTAACAGAACCGTGTCGACACCCTGCTGAAGGAGCGCGGCAACAACATGCGGGCCTGAGGCGGAGAGGCAGATCAATCGCGTCTCAGGGAACAGTTGCAGAGCCTCTTGAAGCAGGACAAACGATGAGGACGATCCACTCCAACCAGAGAGATCCCCAGGCAAAAGCATGAGATCGGAGGGAGTTACGCCCTCATTTGAGATCTCTTGCAACACCTTCACGGATGTCACACAAGGCATCGCTTCGGCAGACCATGAAGCAGCGCTGTGAACCACCACAGCTGGCCGATGTCCGGAGTTGGCAAAGAGGGGAAACCATTGATGCCAGTCCTTCTGGTCCAACAGAACCGTCAAATCCGGCGACGCTTCAAGACACACATCCTCAGCAGATCGGCCTCGAACATCAAGGACAATTTCCTCAGGGCACTGGATAAGACCAGCAAGCCACTGCTCCCAGCCTGGGAGAGGCTGGACCATCACACCAATGCCACTCATCCTGCTGAAACCCGGCCCTTCTACCCATGATGATGCCGCTGACGCTTCTCTTCCTGCCGGGCACAGGACTACCCGAGGAGTTTTACGCACCTCTTCTGGACTACCTGCGTCGCTTTGGCAAAGTTGATCAACATCGCTATCAACACAGTGAGTCAATGGCAGCAGCCTGCAAAAGACTGGGTGCCGAAGCCGATCTATTCAGTCCCTTACGTCACGAAGTCTGTTGTGGACCAATCTCCGAAGAAAGGTCGCTGCTGGGCTTAAAAGTAAGCGATGCAATCGTCACGCAACACGAAACAAAGCATCGAGGGGAATGCGCCAAAGCCCTATGGCGCCGAACGGTCGTTGTGGGGCATTCCCAAGGGGCGGGCCATGCCCTCATGCTCAGCCAGATTCATCAGTTGGCCGGAGCGATCATGGTGGCTGGTCCTGCGGATGCAAGCCGAGGAAGACTGGCAGCCTGGACCAGAGCTTCCTACAAAACCCCGCTCAACCGCCGAATGGTTTTGGTCCATGAAAAGGATGGCGGATCGGAAGCAGTAGTGGCGCATGCCAAAGCTGGCGGGATGAAGGTGTACGAACGCCATGAGGCGTTGCAGATAAAGACTGGCGGATACACGATCCTGGAGAAAGGCCCCATTCCACCTTTGGCAGCCCATGGAAGTTTGGCCGGCGCTCTGACGTGGGCAAAGCAAAGCGTCATGTATGCCGATTACAGCGAATTACTGAGTCGGCAGCTGGTGGAGTGGCAGAACTCAGAGGATTTAGCTAGCCATAAAAGAGCCGACACAACGCTCGAATGACCTTTAATACCGCCAACACCAACGCTGAATGTCTGTCGCTTGCAGACGGCTTCCTTGGTGAATGCCCACTTGTAAGGCGACATAACACGGAAATTGGGGCTGAAGCTGGCGATGTCCTAGAGGTGCCGCAGGAGCTGAAAAGTGAATTCAGCAAGCTTTCCGGCAATCTGAAACTCCTCAGCCGTGCCTTTGAACTGGGCCTAATGAGTGAGTGAAAGGAGGATCCAAATTCAACAATTAAGGAGAAGTATTGGGCAATACCGGAGCTTCTCCGCGTTTCCCGAACTCGATCCAAAACTAAACATATGGAAGGCTGCTATTGAGTGAGCAAAA
>MDSV01172040.1_pt1 | contig 12544 bp, 11 predicted proteins | sample 810851 | NCBI WGS metagenome assembly MDSV01 (sample SAMN05326640, study PRJNA326480) | marine metagenome | isolation source: seawater | place: Atlantic Ocean: North East | collected 2012
AATAAATCTCAAGTTTACTCTATCAATGGAACTAGCGCTACTTACAAACAAGATAATGCTCTAACAAGAGAAATTTCTTTGGTAACTAATTTAGGCTATGAAAAAAAAATCACAGATAATGCAAAATTTACTTTGGGGTTAACAGCCAAAAATACCAATCAAGATGTTAAAAGCTTAAATGGAAATTTTGGTTTTAAACTAAATTTTTAAATAAATTTAATAATATATGATGAAATATGTTTACAAAATTTGCTCAAGAATTGAGTGGACTTCAATCAAAAAAAATGGAAAATTTCATGGAACTAAAAAGGATTTAATGGATGGATTTATTCATCTTTCAAATAGAGAACAAATAAAGTCTACTCTAGAGAGGTATTTTTCCAATAAAGAAAATTTAATATTATTAAAAATTAAGACACAAAATTTAAAGAATCTTATATGGGAAAAATCTACAAACGGGGTACTTTTTCCACACCTTTATTCCTTTATAAAATTAAATGATATAAACAAATCATTTAAAATTACATTAAGAAAAGATGGCACTCATTCTATTCCGCTAAGACACTAAATATAAACACTAGAAAAGTGGAATTAATATTACTTATCTTTTAGAGAAATATTATTTAAAAAATTAGGAATAAAGAGGTTTAATTGAAAAGTCTTTATAGTACTTTTGATACATATTTGCATTTGACATTATTCTTTTTTCTTCCAAAGCATGATTTGTCGCTCTATCAGTCATTGATAATTTCGATGCTGCGACCGAAGCTTGTCGGTGCGCAATAGCATGATCCTTAACATTTCCTATTACATACTCAAAATCATATAGAGCTTGTTTGTAGTTTCCTGATTTAATGTTATATGAATTTAAAAAATTAACGTCCACATTATAATCATAAATTTTTTCCATTAACCATTTTTTCGTCCAATCTTTACCATCAAAATGGGATTCATCACTTCCATAAGAATGGGTCGATTCATCACAATTATCAAATGTAAATTTTTTTATTATTCCTTGCGCAACACATTCATCATATAATTCAGTTCCTGGGAAAGGACGGAAGTTGTTATATACTGCCCAATCTAGTTGAAGTTTTTTACTGTACTCTAAAGTATTTATTATGTCTTGTTTTGTCTCAAACGGGAAACCGAGTATAAAACCAGAGTTCATGTATAGCTCGGGATATTTTTTCTTTGCGTGATTTACCAATTGATTTGCCTCTGCAAGATCTAAAGGTTTTTTTATAATATCTAAAGTTTTTTGAGAACCAGATTCAATAGCTAAATTTAAAAAGCATAACCCTGCAGCAAGAGCTTTTTCTAAGAATTCCTCATCAGCTAAACTTCTTACTAATGTGCCTCCTTGCGCATACCATTTTACTTTTAATTTTCTTCTGGTAATTTCATCAAATATTTTTATACATCTTTTTTTATGAACAAAGAAATTATCATCATTAAATCCAATAACATCTGCACCATATTTATTTTTTAATATTTCCATTTCATCTACAACTTGTTCAACTGATCTATAGTGGATTCGTTGACCCCAAAAATTTTTATTAGAACAAAAAGTACATTTAAAAGGGCAACCTCTAGAAGTAATCATTGTGAGGTAGTGTGCACCTGGTTGTATTCTGTCAGTTACGTGCCTTCCCATACCATATCCTTCCATATTCAAAACGGATCTTTCTGGAATTGGTAGAATAGAAATATCATTTATAAAACTTTTTTTACGATTGATAATCATTTTTTCGCAGTCATTATAGCAGATGCCGTCAACAGTTTTGACATCTTCTGAAGCATAATATTTTTTTAAAAATTCAGCGAATGTAACTTCACCTTCAGATTTAATAACATAATCTACATTTGGATCTTCAAGGACAATATCTGTAGCGTCAGTAGGATAGTTACCTCCAGCAACTATTACACACTCAGGAAGAATTTTTTTAATTTTTTTTACTGTTTGATGAAATAGTCTTGAACCATGATAATAAGATTGGCTTAGACCAATAACTTTTGGATTAATTTTCTTAACTTTTTCTAGTAGTAAATCCCAACAGAAATCAGTTCCTTTCCATGCGTTTATATAAAGCAATTGTTCAGCGTCAATTATTTCGACTTTTAATTCAGGCAATTCTTTAGCAACATATGTATGTATCGAAAGAATTCCTATAGGCGTATCTGAAAAAAGATGCCCGTTTAAACGGGGGTTATCTTTTTTATCGCATTTTACACACTCATTTACGAATGAATTTAAAAGCAAAACTGTCTTGTTATCTTTATTTTCTTGTTTGATCATTAGTTTAAATAAAATTTAAGTGTAAGATACAATAACTTTTATAAATAAAAAAGAAGATTATTAAAGTCAAGACCCCTAATTTTCCACATTCGGCCGTACGAATTCCATAAAATGTTCAAATATTGAACGTAAAGCCCAAAAATGATCCTTTTTTTTGGTCATACTCTTTAAAATCTATTCACATTCAATAACACCATTAATTCCTAATTGAAGCTTGGTTTCGAGCCCATAGGCAGGTGTTTCATCAATTTCTAAAACTTCTATTCTTTTTTCCAATGTATTATAACTACCTTTTGAAGCGCAAATTTCTGCTGCTTCACTTTCAAAGTCTAATTTTAATTTATTCATAACTTTTTTACCTTTTTTAGAATTAGCTTCGTACTGACTAATCCTAACCCATTTTTTTGCAATTATTGAAATCTTATGTGTTTCTTTACCTGTAAAATCTTTAGTCTGGGTCTCAGCTTTGCTTTTACACGGGAGACTTTTGCCATCTTTACTGACACATTCTCCTAACCCATCTTCTTTTCCTGCAATAAATCTACCTATGTAAGCAGAACCATCTGAGTATGTAAATGTACCTTCTCCATGTCGTTTACCATCTATAAACCCACCCTGATATTTATTTCCATCAATATAGTACAATGTTCCTTGTCCATGCATTTTATCATTTTTAAAACCTCCAACATACTCTCTGCCATCACTCCAAATTTTAGTTCCACTTCCGTGTGTTTTACCATTTTGCCATTCACCAAGATATTGATCTCCATTTTTCCATACAAAAGTTCCATAACCATGCGGCATAAAATTTTTAAAGACTCCCACATATTTACCACCGCCCGGGTATATAGATGTACCTTTGATTATCTCTCCATCTTGGAATAGACCATCATACTTGTGACCACTTTCGGATTGGTATTTTCCTATACATTTTGTCCATTTTTTGTAATCGTTATCTTGGCAATCAATTAGTTTACTTTGTTCTTTTTTCATTTTCTCTTGCGCTTTTAAAATTTTTTCTTCTTCTTTTTTTATCTTTTGTTCGTCTATTTTTTTCTTTTTCCAATCACCTTTTACATCTAAACAAAAATTTTTTCTTTTATCTAATAAGTTAAATAAGTTTATGTCAGCACCACTTTCTTTTTTAAATTGCAGTTTGGTAACAGATTTAGTTTTAGAATTTAAAAAATACTGATAATAAAAATCCTTACCTTTAGTGCTTTTTATTTTTTGACTTACAATTTTATTTTTTTCAATTGATTTAATTGCGTCCGAAAAATTCTGAACAGTCCCATCGACTGCTTTTAACTCTACCTCAATCACATTTTTTTCTATATTGATTACATAGCTGGCCTCAACTGCATTACTTATTTTGCATCCTTTAAAATAGTAGGATTGAGAAAAAGCATAATTACAAAAAAGTAAAAAAGATAAAAAGATGGGTATAATTAATAGTTTTTTCATGAGATTCTAGTTTCTATTAAGATATTGTATTTTAAAGAAATAAGTGATTTTAATATAATGTATTTTATCATATTATTTTATTTGATTCATTTTTAAAAACATGGAGGTAAGTTATGGAATGGGTAATTGCAGCAGCAGTTCTATACTGGTTTTTGACTAAGTAGCACATTTACGTAACCCTTCTAATTGAGGTTACTTTTAAATTTGCTGTTTTGTAAATTCTGTCGATAGTTTTTTTAATCGGCATAACTACGACCTTTTTTAAAGGTCCGTAGCCATGGATAAGTTTCGTTTGAGAAATAGCAAGCGCAACGTGGCCTTTCCAGAATATTAGATCATTTTTTTTTATATTTTTTAAATTCACTTTTTTTTTAAAGTATTTTACCTGGTCTATAGTGTCCCTTGGACAGTACTTATTATTAAAATTTAAAAATAATTGAATCAGTCCTGAACAATCAACCCCATTATAGTGCTTTCCTCCCCATTTATATTTAATATTAATAAATTTACCAACGTCTTTAAAACTATCTTTTTTAGTAAAATTATTTTTTTTTAAGTTTTTTTTTTTAATCCAAAAACTGTCAAATTTATAAAATTCATTTTTTTTGTTTATTACTTTAATTCTAGATCCAAAACTTAGTTTTTTATTAATTTTATCTTTATTATTTGGTTTGGAATATATATTTGAAGCTAAAACACAAATTTTGTGTGAACTTATTTCATTTGATGGAAATTTTTTATTTTTTATATAGCCTATATAGCCATCTAAATTATTTTTTATTTTAATCCATGAATTATATTGTTTTATTTTTTTAAAATTTTCTCCATACAAAAGCTGGGTTACTAATTTTGATTTTATTGTCTTTTTTTTATAGACGTTTAGAACTGGTAAGTTATTTCTCACTGTAACTTAAGCTTATTACGAATGAACCACAAACATACTAAAGAAGGAATTACCATTACTGCTGTGATAACAAAGAATATTCCCCAATCGCCATTCAGCCAATCCACCATTGCTCCAGAAGAAGCAGCCAATGTAGTTCTGCCAGCCGTCCCAATTGATGCGAGTAGTGCGTATTGTGTTGCGGTATAAGTTCTGTCTACCAATAATGAAATAAAAGCTACAAAAGCTACCGTAGCAAATGCAGCTGCCATATCATCAAAAATTACAGCTATAGCAAAAAGCCATTCAGATTTTCCTGACCATGCTAAAATTGAAAATAAAATATTTGTCGATGCCATTAATATTCCAGAGACAAACATTGCTTTAATTACTCCAGACCGTATGGCAAACAATCCTCCTAAAAGGGTGAATATAACTGTGGTAATCCAACCCAAACCTTTAGAATAAAGAGCAATATCTGATTTTGAAAAACCTATTTCTTTATAAAATATTATAGACATTCTTCCAAGGAAAGCTTCCCCTATTTTAAAAAGAAAAACAAAAGCTAAAATACCTAAAGCAATTTTAAAACCATTTTGCCTAAAAAAACTTATTATGGGCCCACCAACAGTTCCACTAATCCAAGCAATAGTTTTTGTCATAAAGTTAGAAGCTCCTAGTTTTGCTTCAATCATTTGATCAGTTTTTATTTGTATATCTTTTCTTTCGTTTGGTTGTTGTTCATTAACAAACATCAAACCGATATTACATGCTATGATAACTACACCGAGTACTAAGAAAGTAATTTGCCAATAGTTTTCAATTCCAGACAATTGAAAATATTCTGCAGCATTTAAAGCAATTACTCCACCTAATTTATAACCTGTCCACCAACCAACGACAGCCATAGCTGCCCCTGCCTGCATAGATTTACCTTCATCTTTACCTATTTGCTCTATTCTTAGAGCGTCTACAGTAATATCTTGGGTTGCTGAAGCAATTGCTATAATTAAACCAATTGTAATTACTAAAGCTAAGTTTGTGCTAGGATCTATTATACTCCAAGACAAAAGACTAAATAAAATAAAAACTTGCATTGTGACAATCCACCCACGGCGATGCCCAATTTTTTTTGTTAACCAAGGAATTTGAATTCTATCTATTATTGGTGCCCACAGATAATTAAATGCATATACTGCAAATATTAAACCTGCCCAACCAATCGTACTTCGGCTTAGTCCATCTTCTTTTAACCATAAGCTTAAACTGCTGCCTATAATTACCCAAGGGAAGCCACTAATAATTCCTAATAAAAGAATTTTTGGCATACGTTTATCGAAATAAACAGAAAATGTATCGGATAATGACTGCTTTTTATATATTTCCATAAATACTCAAATTTTTTTAATTTTTCCAAAATGATGGAAAAAATAAAACTAATACTGCAAACAATTCAAGCCTACCAAGAAGCATACCGAAACTCAAACTTAATTTAGAAAAATCTGGTATGCTACTAAAATTTCCATTAGGTCCAATTACGTCACCCAATCCAGGTCCAACATTTGATATCGCAGAAGCTGCCCCAGATATTGAAGTAACAAAATCTAAACCATTTAAAGTTAAAAGCGCAGCTAAAATAAAAAAAATAAAGAAGTAAAGAAAAATAAAAGTTATTATAGAATAAACAAAGGAACTACTAATTTTTTCGTTATTATATTTTGTTGGAAAAATACCGTTTGGATAAACTAATTTTTTTATTTGATTGACTATGAAACGGCCAAGTATTTGAAACCTAAAAATTTTAATACCACAAGTAGTAGATCCTGCACATCCCCCAATAAACATTAAAAAAAGAAAAAAAATTAATGGAAACTCACCCCATGAACTAAAGTCGGCAGTAACATAACCTGTTCCTGATAGAACAGAAACTACATTAAAAGTAGATATTCTCAAATTTTCGAAAAAATTATACTCTTTGTTACTTATCATTAAATAAAAAAACATTAGTAGAATGGAAATAACAAGTAGGTAAATCAAACCTTTAATTTGAGAGTCTTTTAAAAAAATATTTTTATTACCTTTTACAAATTTTAAATAGGCAATAAAAGGTATACTACCTAGAATGATAAAAATTACAGAAATTATTTCAATTTTTGGATTCTGAAAGTGTCCAATAGAATCACCATAAGTAGAAAAACCACCTGTTGCTATCGTTGTCATAGAATGAGCAACACTATCAAATATATTCATTCCTACCCCCCAATAGGCTATCGCACAAGCAAAAGTTAAAGTTATATAGATAGTTGCAATTACCAAAGTTACCTCACGCGTTTTAGGTAAAATTTTTTCTGCTGTATCAGAATTTTCCATTCTGAATAATTGCATTCCACCAATACTTAACAATGGCAGTATAGTAATTGCCATTACTATAACTCCTATACCGCCTAGCCACTGCAAAATAGCTCTCCACAAAAGAATACTTTTTGGGGCATTGTCGAGATTAATAATAATTGTTGACCCTGTGGTTGTAATTCCAGACATACTTTCAAAAAAAGAATCTACTATTGATAGATTTAAGTCAGATAATAAAAAGGGTATACACCCAAATATAGCTATACTTAACCAAGATAGGACAGTTAAAAGAAATGCTTGTTGTAAATTTAATTTTCTATTCTCTTCACGGTTTGTAAGCACCAAAAGTATTCCAATAAATGTAGTTATAAAAGCAGCTGAAAGAAAGGTATTATTTCCCTCATTGTATAATAATTGTATAAAAAATGGTATAAGCATAAATGCTCCTAATATTATTAGAAGCAACCCAGTTGCAAAAAAAACGGTTTTATTGTTATTCATTTTTGAGATTGAAGGTTATTTATAAATATCAGAAATTCAACATAATAAGACCCTATTATATCTATATTTTACTAAAAAAATTTAATAAATATTTTATATTGTGATTGATAAATCAATAATTCAAGCTACTAGTTCCTGGCCATTTGTGGAAGCTAGAAAATTGCTTAAAGAAAGACAAAAGATTTTTGAGGAAAAAGGAAAAATTACTCTTCAAACTGGTTACGGACCAAGTGGATTGCCTCACATTGGGACCTTCGCTGAAGTAGCAAGAACTACGATGATGGTAAATGCTATAAAACAAATTATTGATATTCCGACTGAAATAATAACTTTTTCAGATGATATGGATGGATTAAGAAAAGTACCAGATAATATTCCAGATAAAAATATTTTAGAAAAAAATTTACATAAACCATTAACAAGTATACCTGATCCATTTAATAAATTTGGAAGTTTTGGTGAACATAATAATGAAATGTTAAAAAAATTTTTGAATAAATTTAAATTTGATTATATATTTAAAAGTTCAACAGGCGCTTATAAAACAGGAGTTTTTAATAACACTCTATTTTTAGTTTTAGAAAAGTATGAAAAAATTATGGAGATTATTTTACCTACATTAGGCAAGGAAAGGCAAAAAACATATAGCCCGTTTTTGCCAATATGTCCAGAAACAGGCCATGTTTTAGAAGTTCCAATAACTGAAATTAAAAAAAAAGAAGGAAAAATAGTTTATGAAAATAATGGAAAAAAAATTGAAACAGATATTATTAATGGAAAATGTAAGCTTCAATGGAAAGTAGATTGGGCAATGAGATGGTATACTTTTGATGTTGATTATGAGATGTACGGAAAAGATCTAATTGAAAGTGCCATCCTCTCCAGCAAGATTTGCCAAACTTTAGGAAAAAAAAGCCCAAACGGTTTTGCGTACGAATTGTTTCTTGATGAGAAAGGCGAAAAAATTTCTAAGTCTAAGGGAAACGGAATAACTATTGAGCAGTGGTTAAAATATGCGTCCCCAGAAAGCTTATCCTTATATATGTATCAAAATCCTAAAAGAGCAAAAAAATTATATTCTGATGTTGTGCCTAAAGCAGTTGATGAATATTTAAGTTGTATAGATAAATTTGAGCAACAGGATACTAAAAATAAATTAATGAACCCTGTTTGGCATATTCATAATGGTATCCCACCAAAAGAGAAATCTATTATGCCGTTTTCAGTTTTATTAAATCTAGTAGGCACAAGTAATGCTACTGATAAAAAAGTTTTATGGAAATTTATTAAAAAATATAAACAAGATATTAAAGTTGAAGAACACCCAATACTAGATAAACTGGTTGAATATGCTTTAAAATATTTTGATGATGTTGTTAAACCTAAAAAAAAATATAGAAAACCAAATGAAAAAGAGAAAAAAGCATTACAAGATTTAATTAAAAGATTAAAAGATTGTAAAGATCAGAATAATCCTGAAGCAATTCAAACTATTGTTTATTCAGTAGGAAAAGATAATGGATATAAAGAAAGTTTAAGAGAGTGGTTTAAGGCAATTTATGAAATAATTTTTGGGGATCAAGACGGTCCAAGAATGGGATTTTTTATAAGTTTTTTTGGAATTGAAGAAACTATTAATCTAATTAACAAATACATTAAATAATGTTTTCCATTTTAAAACCTTTTATATTTAACTTAGACCCAGAAACCGCACATGATTTAGCTATAAAATCACTTAAATTTAATGTTCTTCCCGAAAGCTTATTTGAGGTTGAAGATGAAAAAATGTTAAACATTGAATTAATGGGAAAAATTTTTTCAAACCCCATTGGTCTCGCAGCAGGTTTTGATAAAAGTGCAGAAGTATATAATCCACTATTAAAATTGGGATTTGGCTTTGTTGAAGTAGGAACAATCACTCCCTTAAAACAATTTGGCAATCCTAAACCTAGAATATTTAGACTAAAAGAAGATAGTGCTCTAATTAATAGACTAGGTTTCAATAATGATGGAATGGAAAAAGTTAAACATAGAATTATTTCTGAGAAAAAAAGAGGTATTTTAGGAATTAACATAGGTCCAAATAAAAATACAAAAGACCAAAAAAATGATTTTTGCATAGGATTAAAGAATTTTTTTGATATAGCAGATTATATTACTATTAATATTTCTTCACCAAATACAAAAGATTTAAGAAGTTTCCATGATAAAGAAAAACTTGAAGACCTTTTGCTCGCTCTTAATAAAATAAAAAAAGAAAGTAAAACAAACATCCCTTTGTTATTAAAAGTTTCACCAGATATAAAAGACAATCACATTGACGAAATCATAGACGTGGCATTGAAAAATGATATTTCTGCAATCATACTTACAAATACCACAAATAGTAATAGAGATAATTTAATAAGTGAAGCTAGAAGAGAAGAAGGAGGCCTTTCTGGCGAACCCTTACAGCAAATATCTACCAATATGATCAAAAAGTTTTATAAACAATTACAAGGTAGAATTCCCATTATAGGAGTTGGTGGTGTTAATTCAGGAAAATCAGCTTATGAAAAAATTATTGCAGGAGCGTCTTTATTACAACTTTATACTAGCTTTGTTTATAGGGGCCCTTCAGCAGCAAAGGATATCAAAAAAGAATTAATTCAAATCTTAAAATCTGAAGGTATAAAAAATATTAAAGATGTAATTGGTAAAGGAATATAGATTTATTAAATTTAATTAGTCTATCCGAAGCTTTGTAATGCAGGAAAATATTCTAATATAAAAAATCCTAAAACTTGTAGTTGCCCAGTCAAAATAGCTATACCAGTTAGAAATAAAATGGCACCACCAACTTTTGTAATTGCTAAAGCATATTTTTTTAAACCTTTTGAGAGTAATAAAAATTTATCAATTAAAATTCCAGAGATAATAAAAGGTATAGCTAAACCTAGAGAATAAAATGTAAGCAGAAGAATGCTTTTGCTTAAACTTTCTTCTATTGCAGCTAGTGCTAAAATTGATCCAAGAATTGGACCTATGCAAGGCGTCCATCCGAAGCCAAAGGCAGCCCCCACAACCAAAGGGAACGACATGTTATCACTATATTTATCAGTAAAAATTCTTATGTCTTTGTTCATAAAATTAAAATTAAGAATGCCAATTAAAGTAAGTGAAAAAAATATTATAATAATACCTGCTATTATTCTAAAAATTTCAGAATTTAGTAAAAAAAAATTTCCAATTAATGAAGCTGTTGAGCCTAAAGCAATAAAGACTAAAGAAAATCCAAGAGTGAAGAAAATTGTTTTAATAACAACTAAATTACTTTTATTTTCCTTTAACTCATTAAATGATGACCCTGAAATATAAGAAATGTACCCAGGAATTAGAGGAAGAACGCATGGAGATAAAAAACTAATCATCCCTGCCAAAAAAGCAATAAATATTGTGGTATTCATTTAATATATTCCCTTGATTCCGTTTCCTACTAGATCTATATACAGCATAGGAATTTTTATATGTCAAAAAAATGTGAACTTACAGGCAAATCTCCTTTAAAAGGTCATAAAGTGAGCCATGCAAATAATAAAGCAAAAAGGAAATTTTTTCCCAATTTAAAAAAAGTAACTTTTAAAAGTGATATTTTAAAAAGAAATATTAAACTAAATGTTAGTAATTCGGCGTTAAGAACAGTTGATTATAAAGGCGGACTAGATTTTTATTTAAAAAGCACAAAGTCAATTAAACTATCGCCAAAAGCAAAAAAACTTAAAAATCAAATAATTGCAAAACTTTAAATTATAATGATTAAAATAAAAAATAGATTATTTTTTATTTTAGCATTTTTAATGGCAACTGTAGTTGCGTTATCTAATTACCTTGTGCAGTTCCCCATTAACTATTTTAACCTCCAAAATTTATTAACATATGGAGCTTTTAGCTATCCAATTGCTTTTTTAATAACTGATTTATCAAATAGAAGATATGGCAAGGATACCGCTAAAAAAATAGTATACTTTGGTTTTTTTATTGGAGTTTTTATAACATTCTATTTTTCAACAAATTATTCAGACTTAATATCTATTAGAATCGCAATTGGATCTGGAACAGCATTTATTATTGCTCAACTAATAGATGTAAACATTTTTGACAAGCTAAGGAATAAAATTTGGTTTGCTGCACCTTTAATATCATCTCTAGTTGGTTCAATTATTGATACTTTTTTATTTTTTTCAATTTCTTTTTATGGAACAGGAGTAAGTTGGATTACTTTGTCATTGGGTGATTTACTTGTAAAAATAATTGTATCTTTGACTATGCTAATACCGTTTAGATTATTACTTTCATATATTCATGAAAATTCAATTTCAAAAAAAAAAATTAATGCATAGTATTTTTATCTTTTTCAGCGAAAAGTTTAGTTAATTGGTTAATCATTACATCCCCAAGCTCTTGTACGTCAGCAATCTTTATCGCTTTTTTATAATATCTCGTTACATCGTGTCCAATTCCAACAGCCAAGATTTCTATATTTGAATTTTCTTCAATCCATTTTACTGTTTGCTTTAAATGTTTTTCTAAATAATCTCCTGAATTTACTGATAATGTAGAGTCGTCAACAGGAGCGCCATCAGAAATAATCATAAGTATTTTTCTTTCTTCTTTTCTTAGCGCAATTCTTTTATAAGCCCACAAAAGAGCTTCCCCATCAATATTTTCTTTTAGCAAACCTTCTTTCAACATTAGGCCAAGATTTTTTTTAGATTGTCTCCATGGTTTATCTGCAGATTTATAAACAATGTGTCTTAAATCATTTAGTCTTCCAGGATTAGACGGTTTATTTTCCTGATTCCATTTTTCCCTACTTTTTCCACCTTTCCAATTTTTTGTTGTAAATCCTAAAATTTCAACTTTTACCGAGCATCTTTCCAATGTTCTCGATAAAATATCAGCGCAAATTGCTGCGACTGAAATAGGTCTTCCACGCATGGAACCAGAATTATCAATCAGAAGAGAAACGACAGTATCTTTAAATTGAATTTCCTTTTCTACTTTGT
>MDSV01219932.1_pt1 | contig 12544 bp, 10 predicted proteins | sample 810851 | NCBI WGS metagenome assembly MDSV01 (sample SAMN05326640, study PRJNA326480) | marine metagenome | isolation source: seawater | place: Atlantic Ocean: North East | collected 2012
AAAAAATTATAAATTAATTTTAGGTGGCCCCCACCAAAGCAAAAATGAATATAATCAATATTTAAAAACACTAAGACTCAGAGATAAATATAAATTAAATAATAGAATCATAATTTTAGAAGGTTTTGTGAATAATTTTAATGAATATTTGTGGGCTTCTGATGTTATGGCATTTCCCGTATCAAAAGAAGAAGGATTTGGCACACCAGTAGTAGAAGCCCAAGCTTGTGGAATACCAGTTGTTTCAAATAATATTAAGGATCTAACAAAACATTACATTAAAGATGGTATAGGAGGATATAGCTCTAAATTAAATGAAAAAAAATTTGCTCAAAAAATTAAACTTACATCAAAAATAAAAAAAAATACGTTAAAAAAAAATGCTTTAAATTTTTTAGATCAAATTTCAACAGAGGTGATAGATAATGAATATTTTAATTTAATATCAAAACTTGTAAATGAAAAAAATAATACATCATATTAGCTTAAAAAGTATTGGAGGTATGCAAGACGCTTTTATAAGTTTTTATAAAAAATTAAATAGTAAAGAAAAAATGCAGATTGAAATTTATGGAAATTATCCATTAGAAAAAAAATTTTATTCAGTTAAAAATTATATTCATCTCGGATTTAATATATTTTCATGGTTAATTTTTTTAAAAAGATTAAGAGATAAGAATACAAAAATAATTTTACATGGGTTACTTACAAGTAAAAAATTTAATTTTTTATTAAAAATATTTAAATCTAATAATTTAATTTTTTATGAACATGGCTCTATATGGAATGTAGGTGATAAAGACCTTGATATAGTTAAAAGTAATTCAAATTTTTCTGATATTATAATAGCCAATTCAATTGCAACTAAAATATTGCTAGAAAAAAGATTTAAAATTAACTCTAAAAAAATTCGTCTAGTCTATTATGGTTTTAAAAAAACAAAAAATTATAAGAAAAAAAATAATAAAAAATACACAGTAGGTTTTATTGGAAGATTTGACTCACATAAAGGTATACATACAATTTTAAAAACGTTTGAAACAATTAACAGAAAAAATTTTATTTTAAAAATTGCTGGAAATGGTGATTTATTTAATTTGTTTTCAGAAAATTATAAAAAATATAAAAATATAATTTTTATTGGTAGAATAAATAATGTGTATAAATTTCTAAGTTCAGTTGATTGTCTAGTAGTCCCATCAATAAGAGAACCATTAGGTATTGTTATTATTCAAGCAGGTCTTGCAAAAGTACCTGTTATAGCTAGTTGGGTAGATGGAATACCTGAAATTTTGAAAAAAAATTGTGGAATACTTATAAAACCAACTAAAAAATTAAATCATAAAATTTTCAGCTTTAGTAAAATAAAAAAACCAGATTTAATAATAAATAGTAACAAAAAATTACAATATCCAAAAGAGATAGATAATTTAGAATTAAAAAAAAAAATTTATAGTTTAAAAAATAATAAAAAATTATCAAATCAGTATGCAATTAATTTAAATAAATATGTAATTCAAAATTTTTCTGAAAATGATTATTATAAAAACTTAAATAGGATTTTTAATGAAAAAAGTTAGAGTCTTACATATTATTTCAAGCTTAAATACAGGTGGAGCAGAACTTTTTTTATTAAATTTACTCAAAAATTTCAGTAATAAAAATATAGAACATGATGTAATTTGTTTGTCTGGAAAAGGTACTTTAAGTAAAAAATTTCAACTTGTTACAAATAAAGTAATTCATCTAAATTTTAAAAAAAATTTATTTCAAACAATTAAAGATTTTTTTTATTTTTATAGATTTGCAAATAAGAATAAATATGGAGTTATTCAAGGATGGATGTATCATGGAAATTTATTTGCTTTAATATTCTGTTTTTTGTCCAAAAAAAGTAATTTATTTTGGAATATAAGACAAACTCTCTACAGCTTAAAAAATGAAAAGTTTTTAACTAAATTAATAATTTTTTTGAATTCTTTGTTCTCTAAATTCCCCAAAATGATAATATGTAATTCTGAGCTTAGTATCAAACAACATCAAAACTTTGGTTTTAAAAAAAAATTTATTTTTATTCCAAATGGTATTGATTTACATAAATTTAACAAAAATTATCAAAGAAAAAGAAAAAGTGACATCAATATTGCTCATGTTGCAAGATTTCACCCAATGAAAAATCATAGTTTAGCTTTAAAGGTTGCGCATCAAATTATTGCAAAAAATGATAATGTAAATTTTTTTTTTATTGGAAAAAATGTTAATTATAAAAACAATTTTTTTAAATCTAAAGTTAGTCGTCAATTATTAAATAAAAAAATTTTTCTTCTTAATGAAAAAAAGAATATTGATGTTTTTTTAAGAAATATTGATATTTTAATTTCCACATCTTCTTGGGGAGAAGGATTTCCCAATATCCTTTTAGAAGCAACGGCAATGGGTATAACTTGTATTTCAACAGATATTGGAGATACAAAAAAAATTTTGGTTAACGGTTTTTTAATTAATAACAAAAATAAATATAAAAAATTTATTGATATTTTAGAAGGAATTATAAAGAAAGATATCAGAATTAAGAATAAACAAAATGCTTACTTATCGAACTATATAAGAAAAAATTTTTCTCTTAAAAACATTTGCTATAAATATGAGAAGATTTATTGTGAATATTTAAATAGATGAAATTAAGAAATTATTTACAATTAATATATGGTATTTCCACCTTTATTCCTGGTTTTTATAAAATAAGATCTAAATTAAAAGGTTCAGGGGGCACTTTTTCATCAAGATATTGTTATGCTGTTTGGTTTAGACATTTAATTTCAATATTTATCAAAACAAATAAAAATAAATTTGATACGATTGCAGAGATAGGACCTGGTGATAGTATTGGTGTCGGACTATTAGCTTTGCTTCTTGGTACTAAAAAATACTATGCCTTTGATGTTGTTAAATTTGCAAATGTTAAAAAAAATTTAAAAATATTTTATGAATTAGTTGATCTTCTAAAAAAAAGAGAGCGCATTCCTGATCAAAAAGAATTTCCAAGAGTAAATCCTTTTTTAATTAATTATGAATTACCTTACTATATTTATACAGATGAATTTATAGAAATGTCTCTGAATAAAGAAAGAATTCAGAAAATTGAATATTCAATTATAAATCAAAATAAAGATGACTCACAAATATTTTATTACAATGATGAAGATATTTACAAAAACAAGGTTAAAAAAAATTCAATTGATTTAATATTTTCTCAAGCAACTATGGAACACATAGACGATATACCAAATCAATATAGATTAATGGAAAATCTTTTAAAATTTGATGGCTTGATATCACATTCAATTGATTTTAGGTCACATGGTTATGCCTCGAGTTGGGATAAACATTGGGAATATTCAGAGTTATATTGGAAATTATTAAGAGGAAGGAGACCGTATCTTATTAATAGATTACCTCTTTCAAAACATCTAGAATTTATGGAAATGAATAATTTTAAAATTATTGATAATCAAGTAATAAAAGCAGATTCAAATATAAAAAATCGGCATCTAAATAAAAACTTTATCGATTTTAAAGAATACGATTTCACAGCTTCTGTGAGTTATATTTTAGGCAAAAAAAGTTCTTAAATTATGTGTGGTATAACTGGATTTTTGGGTAGTAATTTAAAAAAAGACCTTTCTGTTGACACTTTAAAAAAAATGAACACAAAGCTAAATCACAGAGGACCAGATGCTGAGGGTTATTGGTTTGATGAAGCAGAAGGAATTTATTTAGGTCACAAAAGATTATCAATTATTGATCTAAGTAAAAATGGAATTCAACCCATGGCATCTCAAAATAAAAATTATATACTTTGTTATAATGGTGAAATTTATAATTTTAGAGATATTAGAAAAAGATTAGTTTCAGATTTCAACATTTCTTTTGTAGGAAAGTCAGATACTGAGGTATTGTTAGAATCTATTAACTTTTATGGATTAGAAAAAACATTGTCATTAGTAAATGGAATGTTTGCATTTTGTTTATGGGATAAAAATAATAAAAAACTTTATTTATGTAGAGACAGATTTGGTGAGAAACCTTTGTATTATTTCACTAATCAAAAATTAATACTGTTTTCGTCTGAAATAAAATCTTTGATGCAAAATTATGCATTTGAAAGAAATCTAAATGATAACGCAATACAAAATTATGTGAAATATGGTTTTGTAAATAGCAATGAGTCTATTTTTGAAAATACAAAAAAAGTAAAACCAGGTCATTATCTTGAAATTAAAAAAGATGATTATAATAATATCTCTATACAAGAATATTGTTATTGGAATCCCATTGAGGTAGCAAAAAAAAATAAAAAAAATCAATTAATTTCAGAAAAATTAATAATGGAAAAATTAGAAGAAATTTTGACAAATTCTGTATCGGATAGATTAATTGCAGATGTTAATATAGGTTGTTTTTTATCTGGGGGAATTGACTCCTCATTAATAGCTTCAGTTATGCAGAGTGTTAATAGAAATAAAATCAATACTTTTACAGTAAAAGTGAATGATAATAGATTCGATGAGTCAGAAAATGCAAAAAATATTGCTTCATATTTAAACACAAATCATGAGGAGATATTAATCGATGAACAAAAAAGTAGTTCAATAATAAAACAATTACCTTATATTTACGATGAGCCTTTTGCTGACTCCTCTCAAATACCAACAATGTTAATTTCAGAACATTTAAAATTGAATAACATTAAAGTTACTTTAACAGGTGATGGAGGAGATGAAATATTTGGTGGATATAATAGATATGTTTGGGGCCCAAGAGTTATGAGAATTTTAAAATCATTAACACCTGGTACTCGCCAACAAATTAGTAAAATTATCCACAAACTAAAAACAAACTCCTGGGATACTTTTGGTATTTTTTATAACAAAGTAGTTTTTAATAAATATAAAGTTGAAAATTTTGGATATAAAATACATAAATTAGCCGATATAATTAAGAAAAATAGTGAACAAGAAGCTTATAACGAAATTGTTTCAATATATTCTAATACTGATGATATAATTGCTAGAGACATAGAATCCAATCGAAATTTTCAAAAAATTTCTATAGATGGTTTTTCTTATAAAGAGTCAATGATGCTGAATGATGTCTCAAATTATTTAATTTTTGACATATTAACAAAAGTTGATAGAGCGACAATGAGTCAATCAATAGAGAGCAGAATTCCGTATTTAGATAAAAATTTATATGAATTTTCATGGTCAGTTCCAGAGAATATAAAAATTAAAAATGGTATTACCAAGTATCCTTTGAGAAAGCTGTTAGAGAAATATTTACCAAAAAAATTATCTGATCAACCAAAAATGGGATTTGCTATACCGATTGATAATTGGTTACGTGGATCACTTAAAAAATGGGCAGAGGATCAACTTGATATTAAACAAAATCAAACGGATTGGATGTTTAAACCTGGTGAAATTAATAAATTATGGCTTGAACATCAAAATAATAAAGCAAATAATTCATATAAATTATGGAATATTATAATGATTAAGTCTTGGTTAAATTATTATAATTTAAGATAAAGGAATAAATTGAGCGCTTACGATTATTTATCTTCAAATCCAATTTTTGATTTTGGAAATTTCTTAATTTGTTTTTTTTGCATAATAATATGTACTAAACATTTTCAATTAAAAAAAATTCACTTTTACTTTTTATCATTTCATTCAATTTTACCTTTTTTTATAAACGATTTTTTTATGGATTACGCTTATATGCCAGACCAAACTAGGTATATTTTTTATACTGATTTTTTTAGATATATAACCGATCAAAAATCAATAAATTATGGTATTACTATAGGTGATGATTTCTTCTTTTCTAAGACAGGTTTTGCATCATATTTATTATCCTTAATACCTGTTCCAAATATATTAACTACCAGATCTTTAGGATTTGCAAATAAAATTTTATTTATAATATTATTTTCTTATCTTTATAAAAAAAAGATATTTACAAATTTTACTGCTTATTTTTTTTTAGCTTATCCTAGTTTTGCTTTATATTCAGGCATAGCTTTGAAAGAGATGTTGTCAATTTTTTTGATGCTTTTAATAATTGAAAGATCATATAATTTTAAATCAAAACAAATTCCACTTTTAGCTTTTTTATTTTTTGCATGCTCGTTAATTAAGTTTCAATTTATTATTTTCATTGCTCCAATTTCAGCTTTATTAATTATTAATCCTTTTGATTTTAAGAACAAAGGTTATAATTTTTTCATTTATTTTGTAATTATTATTTTACTATTATGTGCCGGATTTTTATTATTTAACAAATTTGCAAATCCAATTAATAGTATGAGATATTCTTTTTATATTGATAATGGAAACATTGCTGAAAATTTTATTTCATTAAATAACTTTTTTGATTTTCTTATATTTAGTTTTAAAGAACTTTTAAAATCTTTTATAGAACCATTGCCAAGCTTAAATAAAAATATTTATAATAATATTCAATTTGTGGAAAATATTATAATAGCAGTTGTAATAATTTTTGTCACCTATATGTCATTGAAGTCAAATTATAGAAGAGCTTCGATATGGATTTTTTTCTTACTATTTTCTTTACTCATGACGGCAGTTATTGTTGATAATATAGGAACGCTATCAAGATATAAGTTTCCGTTAATTTTAACATACATTATATTCATATCCTACAATGACAAGAATACTCAGACAAAAAAAAATTAAAATTTGCCAAGTATGTGCAGTAGATTTCACTTTTGAGTATTTTTTAAATCAATTAATTTCAAAACAAAAAAAAATTGGTTGGGATGTCACATGTTTAAGTTCAAAAGGAAAATACTTAAATTATTTAAGCAAAATTGGTTTTAATGTTAAAGCAATTAATGTAGCGAGAGATTATAATATAATTGATAAGTTCAATACTATTATTCATTTTTACAACTATTTTAAAAAAGAACAATTTGACATTATCCATACCCACACGCCTTTGGTATCAATACTTGTAAGAATTTCTTGCTTATTTATAAAAAAAACAAAAGTAGTTTATACTGCTCATGGGTTTTATTTTCATGAAAATATGAATTTTTTTTCATACAACTTTTTTTTATTTATTGAAAAATTCTTATCACTATTTACTGACCTCACTTTTATTCAAAGTAAGGAAGATTATAAAATTGCTAATAAAAAATTTTATAATAAAAAAAAAATATTTTATATTGGTAATGGTATTAATTTAAAAAGATTTAATTCAAAGAATGTAATTAAAAAAAATATAAAAAAAATTAAAAAAAGATATGGATTAAATAATGATTTATTTATTGTGGGTATGATTTGTAGATTGGTAGAAGAAAAGGGAGTTATTGAATTTTTAGAAGCTAGTTATTTATTTTCAAAAGAAGAGAAAAAATTTAAAGCTATATTAATAGGTAAAAGAATAAAAAATGAGCATTCAAAATCCATCCAAATAAAAATAAATCAATACAAGAGACTAATGGGTGATAAATTAATTATCACAGGAGAAGTAAAAAATGTAGAAGATTATTTGAAACTTTTTTCAGTTTTTTGTTTACCATCTTATAGAGAGGGATTACCACGATCAATTATAGAAGCGATGTCAATGAAACTTCCAGTAATAACTACTAATATAAGGGGTTGTAGAGAGCTTATAAAAAATAATATTAACGGTTTTATTATTCCAATCAAAAACTCAAGATCAATATATAATCAAATCAAAATACTTAAAAAATTTAAAAATATTAGAAAAAAAATGGGTTTAATAAATTTTAAAAAAGTTAAATTATTTCATAATGAGGAAAAAATTGTAAATAAACAGAATGTTTTAATTAATAAATTATATCATGATTAGAGTGTTACATATTATTAATGGCTTAGAAAGAGGTGGAGCAGAAAAAATGTTGTTTAAATATAATTCTTATTCAAAAAATAATACAAAATTAAAAAATATAACACTATCATTAACCAAAAAAGATTTTTTAAATGATAGATCAGAAATTTTAGATCAATTCGAAACATATGAACTTGATTTAAAAAGCTTAAATATTTTTAATTCAATTAAAGTAATAAAAGAAATTAAAAAAAAATATAAAATTGATATTGTGCAGGGATGGATGTATCATGGAAATTTATTTGCTTTTATAATTAAGAAATTTTTTTTCCCAAAAGCTAAAATTTTTTTTAATGTTAGGCATGCACTTTATAATTTTAAATTTGAAAATATAAAAAATATTATATCAATCAAAATTGGAAAGTTTTTATCTAGATATGTAGATAAAATAATTTATAATTCTGAAGTTGCTAAAAAACATCATGAAAATATTGGGTATTCTAATTTTAATGGAATAGTTATAAGAAATGGATTTTTAAAGATAAAAAATGAAATTAGTCATAGTAATAAATTATTTCCTTGGTTTTTAAAAAGAGATACTATTGTAATTGCAAAAATAGCAAGGTTTCATAAAATCAAGGCTTACGAAGTTTTTCTTAAAGCTTGTGAAGAGATAGATAAAAGATTTGAAATCCAAATCGTATGTATTGGTAATGGTACTGGGCAAAAAGAATTTAGAAAATTATTAAATAATTTTTCATTTAAAAATAATCCATTAACTCTTGGAGAAGTATTTTATCCAGAGATATACCTAAAAGATATTGATCTATTGATAAACTCATCCTTTGCTGAAAGTATGCCAAATATAATTGGTGAAGCTTTCTTACATGGATCTTTTTGTATAGCTTCAGATGTTGGCGATACATCTTTATATTTTCCAAATAAAGAATTTTTATTTAAACCAGGAGATTATAAATTGTTAACAAGTAAAATAGAAAATTTTATAAATCTCTCAGATCTTGAAAAAGAAAGTATAATCAAAAAATCAGAGATTAATTTATTAGAAAATTACTCTTTAAAAAAAGTTTGTGATAATTATAATAAAAATTATGGTGTCATTAGTTAATGAGCAGGTTTATAATTAGACTTGATGATGCATGTCCAACAATGTTTAAAAAAAAATGGGAACGTATTGAAAAAATTTTATTAAAGCATGATATTAAACCTCTTGTAGCAGTAATTCCTAATAATAAAGATAAAAGTTTAAAGCATAATAAAAACGATAAAAATTTCTGGAAAAAAGTTGAGCAATGGAAGAAAAATAAATGGGATATCGGAATTCATGGATATTCTCATAGTATTAATTCAAATAGCTCAGGTTTATTGGGTATAAATAATAAATCTGAATTTTCAAATTTAAGTATCAAAAAGCAAAAAAGTATAATTTTAAAATCTTTTAATTTATTTAAAAAAAAAAAAATAGACTTAAATTATTGGATTGCTCCTTTTCACTCATTCGATAAAAATACAATAAAAATTATTAATAAACTTAATTCAAAAATAATTATATCTGATGGTTTTTCTTATAGACCTTTTAGTTACTTAGGTCTTAAATGGGTACCCCAACAATTATGGAAATTTTATAATATTCCTTTTGGTATTTGGACTATTTGTCTTCATCCAAATTATATGAAAAATGAAGACTTTAGTAAAATTGAAAAAGTTTTTAAAAGTCATAAAAAAAAATTTGTGAGTATTAAAAGTATAGGGTCAAAATTTCCTCAAAAAAATATTTATGATAATATTTTTGAATTTTTATTTCGTATTACTTTAAAACTTAAAAAATATGTTGTTTAAAATTTACATAGTTAAATTTTTTAAAATTATTTTAAGTTTAATTTTTAGATTTGATTATTGGCATTCTTCTCCAAGAGAAAATAGAGATTATATATTATATTCAAATAAGATAATTAAATTAAAAAAAAATAAAGATTATATTGCTGATATTGGTTGTGGACTAGGGGAAGTAACTTATAATATAAAAAATTCATATATAGATTTTTATGACAATAGTGCTGAAGTATTAAGATTTTTAAAAATTGCTAAATTTTTTCAGAAAAAAAATAATTTTTATTTATTCGATTTCACAAAAAAACAATTAACAAAAAAATATGATGTAATAGTTTTGTTAAATTTTTTACATAATGTTGATAAACAATTTTTTTTAGAAAGACTATCAAATATTTATTTTAAAAATCTAAGTAAATCTGGATTTCTTATTTTTGATATTATAGATCAAAATAAAAATTATAAATACAATCATAATATAAAAGTTTTTTTAGAAAAAAATAAAATAAAAAGAGCATTTATTTCAATCAAAATGAAATTTAATAGACGAATTGTTGTTGTAATGAAAAATTAATCCAATAAAAGATTGATATGATAATTTTAGGAATTCATGATGGCCATAACTGTGGTGCAACAGTAATAATAAATGGAGAAATAATTGCTTCAGTTTCTGAAGAAAGATTAGTTAAAAAAAAAAATGCTATTGGATACCCAAAAAAATCAATTGATGAAGTCTTAGATTTATCAGGATTAACAGCTAGTGAAATTGATGAATTTGTTTATGCGAGTAATTTCATGCATAACTCAAAACATCTTGAAGATAAAAAGAAATGGTACAAAGCTGGTTATGTTGAGCAAGAGTTAGACTCAGGTAAAACTAAAGAATATCTTAAAGCAGTATATGATTTAAGGCATAATGAAAGAATAGATATTCTAGTAAAACACCTTAAAATTAATAAAAAAAAAATTTATTTTGTTGAACATCATTTAGCTCACGCAGCAGCAGCATATTATGGATCTAACTTTGATAGAAAAAAAAAGATTCTAATTTTAACATGTGATGGGGCTGGAGATGGAATATCTGCAACAGTATCTATCGGATATAAGAATAAAATTAAAAGATTGTCAGCCACAAAAAGAAGTGCTTCAATAGGAAAAATTTACTCAAGAGTAACTCATTTTTTAGGATTTGAACCTTGGGAGCACGATTACAAAATTATGGGAATGGCACCATATGGTAATTTGAAACACGCAAAAAAAATTGAGAAAATTTTTGAAAAGATATCAAAAATAAAAAATGATAAAGATATTTTTTTTTCCAACCCATCAAAATTGAATGCTAGCTATTTATTTAATTATTTTAAAAGTAACTTAACTTTAAATAGGTTTGACAATATTTGTCTAGGTGTGCAAATTTATATTGAAAACCAATTAACCAAGTGGGTCCTAAATTGTATTAAAAAGACAGATATTCAAAATCTAGTATTTGGAGGTGGTGTTTTTATGAATGTGAAAGCAAACCAAAAAATTATGAGTCTTAAAAAGGTAAAAAATACTTTTGTTTTTCCTTCATGTGGTGATGAGTCACTATCAATGGGTGCTGCATGGCATAGATATTATAAATATAAAAAAAATGATTTTTTACCAAAATTTAAAAATATTTATGTTGGGCGTGAATATAATCAAAATTATATAAGCAAGTGTATTATTAAAAATTTTAAAGATAATAAGAAATATGATTACAAAAAAATTAAAGATATAGAAATAAAAGCTGCTAAATTATTAGCTGAAAACAAGATTATAGCTAGATATGCATCTAAATCTGAGTGGGGTGCCAGAGCCTTAGGAAACAGAAGTATTTTATCTAATCCATCAAACATTTCCAACATAGAAAAAATAAATAACATGATTAAAAAGAGAGATTTTTGGATGCCTTTTGCTCCTTCAATTTTAGAAGAAGATTTAAAAAAATATTTTGTTAACAAAAAAAATACAGACCTCAGATACATGACAGTTAGCCTAGATAGTTTTAAAAATAAAAATATGGATGCTGGTTTACATCCAAGAGATAAAACGGGAAGAGTTCAAATTGTTAGTAAAGTTTTAAATTCTAAATATTACAGATTAATTAAACAATTTAAATTATTAACAGGCATTTCAGCTGTATTAAATACATCATTTAATATTCATGGAAAACCAATAGTTTATTCGCCAGATGATGCAATTATTGCTTTCAAAAAATCAGGTTTAGAGTATTTAGTGATTGATAATTACTTAATCAAAAAAATATGATAATTAAAAATAAAAGAATTCTAGTCATTGGTGGTGCTGGCTTTATAGGCTCTCATACAGTTGAATTATTGTTAAAACAAAACCCAAAAAAAATAATAATCTTTGATAATCTTGAAAGAGGAAAAATAAGTAACTTAGAATTATCGTTAAAAGATCCCAGAGTTGAAATTTTTAAAGATGGTGGTGATATTTTAAAACTAGACTTATTAAATAATGCAATGAAAAATGTAGATTATGTTTTTCATTTTGCTGCTTTATGGCTTTTGCATTGTAATGATTTTCCTGAAAGCGCTTTTGATGTTAATATAAGAGGTACATTTAATGTTATTAATTTATGTATCAAAAATAAAATAAAAAAATTAGTTTTTTCATCTTCGGCATCTGTATATGGAGATGCCATTAAAAATCCAATATCTGAAGATCATCCTTTTAATAACAAAAATTTTTATGGTGCTACAAAAATAGCCGGTGAACAAATGCTTAAATCTATGTCTATGAGATATAATCTTCCTTATATTGGTCT
>MDSV01239601.1_pt1 | contig 12544 bp, 15 predicted proteins | sample 810851 | NCBI WGS metagenome assembly MDSV01 (sample SAMN05326640, study PRJNA326480) | marine metagenome | isolation source: seawater | place: Atlantic Ocean: North East | collected 2012
GAGGACAGGATTTGAACCTGCGAAGCACTACGCACTGGGACCTCATCCCAGCCCCTTTGACCACTCGGGTACCTCTGCTTGGGCCCTGAGGACATGCCATTCGTATTTCACAATCTCGGATGCGCCCCGTTCCCTATTTCGGAGAATCCAAGACGTATACCGCATCACCGACCGACACCGCACCCTCTTCTACGACTAATGCCGACCACCGTGACCAACCGCCTTGACTCTCGTGGTCAATCCTCGAGAAGTTACGCCCCTGGAATGAGTCGCCTATCTTGTTGCAAGGCGCACAGGGCTCGCTGAGACGGATAGTAGTGGAGCCCACCCTGATCTCCATCCCCACATCTAACGAGGGCCAGTCCATGCCCTCTATGGTGAAGTTCTCGCCGGCCGTACCCACGTCTATCGGGTGACCCTCTTCCTGTAGCTCATTGATCCTCTCCAGTGAGAAGATGCATATGGCCCGTCTGGGGTCGCCCTCCTTCCTCTCAGTTCTGAATTTGTTGTAATCCCCCTCGAGGCCCTCGAACCTTACGATGCCCGCTCTTACGGGCAGCTTGGGGACTCCCCCTGACTCGCTGACGTTGATCGAGTGAACCGCTCCTGACATGCTACTCTTCCTCCTTGGTGACGCTAAGGCCCTCCATCTCCACGACTAGGTTCCCTATTAGAAGGGCTCCGGCACCCACGAAGAACCAGAAACTGATCTCGTCATAGCCCAGAGTCAAGCTGGCAATGCCCGCCCAAACAGGCTCGAAGGCATAGATTATGGCAGCTCGTATCGGAGGGAGGTCTCTCTGGAAGACGTTGAGAACTAGTAGCGCCACCAACGATCCTAGGGAGGCACACAGGAAGAGTGGCAGGAAGAAGTCCCACGTTACCAGGATGTCTTGGAAGTCAGAGAGGACCGATAGCCCCTCCGAGCGTACAGGGAGTGCAATGAGCACTGCCAAACCGAACAGCATGATAGTGATCATCATGGCCCCTGTCACCTCGATGGGGTCGTTCTCCTTGGTGATCCGATCGGTAGCGATTATGTGAGCTCCGAACATGTAAGCGCTGAAGATAGTCAGGAACTCTCCGAAGCCAAGCGACACTTGGGGGGGCCCTCCTATCCATCCGGCCCCGAAAGTGGCTAGCATCACTCCAATGACAGTAGACCTCGTTATACTCTGCCTTCCAAGCGATATCGCGATTAGGGCTGTGAAGACCACATAGAGGCTTGTCAGGAACGCTGATACTCCGGGCGTAACCGTGGTTATCCCCACGTTCTGACTGATATATCCAACTGAGAGGATCAGCCCGAGCCATGCCCCGCCCCTGACCGCATCCGGGTTGGCTAGTCCGGTTCTAGCCTTCGGCAGGAGCGCCAGGGCGAGAGCCGTAGCAATCACGAAGCGGGCTGAGAAGAAAAGCAGAGCCACCCAATTGGCATCAAGGTCCGGGACAGCGACCTCGGCGGCCTCAATCCCTTGCTTCATCCAGATGAAAGTCATTCCCCACAGGAACGAAATTCCGAAGATGACCAGTGCGGCGCGCCTTTCCCTTTCCACGCACAAACGCGCCCATGTGCGCATAAGGCCCCATCGGTGCCTTGGATTGAAGAGCGCGAACCCTGCCGACTGGGCGTTATGGCACGTGAGTGGACCAATCTGTCCTACGCGAACGTCGCTACCACGTCTCCCGCTGCCCACAGGGTCGCAACCGAGTGGGCAGACTCCCTCGCTAGGGGAGGGGCGGCCGAATTCGACGCCGATGCGGAGAAGCACGGGATGATGCCGCTCAGGGAAGCCGCCTCCAAGCTACTCTCGTGCGATGTCAGTGACGTATGCTGCGGATCCAGCGCTACCGGTCTGATGTGCTCAGTGGCATGGGCTGTGATGCCTTCCAGTGAACAAAACGTAGTCTCCTCAAGAGCGGCGTTCCCCTCCACGGTCTATCCATGGTCCAGAGTGGCAGAGGCCACGGGCACCCAGATACGCTTGGCACCCTATGACGACGATCACTACACCGATCCAGAAGACATACTGTCCCTGATTGATGACAATACAGCGGTCGTGGTCATATCGCATGTCGAGTACGCAAACGGTCAGAGATACGACCTGAAGAGGTTCTCCGAGGCCGCCCACTCTGTTGGGGCGATACTGATGGTGGACGCCACCCAGTCAATGGGGATGGTCCCCATCAATGCCAGGGACTCAGGGGCCGATGTCATAGTAGCCTCTGGATACAAGTGGCTCAGAGGAACATACGGGGCGGCAGTAGGGTACCTCTCTCCCACGGCAAAGAAGCTGGTCCCTGGGATGGTGGGCTTCCGAAGCCACGAGGACATCTGGGACATGAAGTCAGACAGGTTGGACCTTCCAGAGGATGCTAGCAGGTTCGAATTCACCACTCTCCATTTCGGGGCCCTCCACGGTCTCGCCGCATCCATCGATGAGATGGTGGAGATCGGCCAGGACAGGATATGGGAGCATGACATCGAGCTCGTAGACGCCGTGATAGAGAAGGCCACTGCGATGGGCCTCCAAGTCGTATCCCCGACTGGTAAGGGAGAGAGGAGCGCGATAGTGAGCCTACGCCCACCGGTCGGCGCGGATAGCTCGGTGATAGTCAGGAGGCTCCAAGACGAATACGGGATTCTAGTGACTGACAGGTCTGGGATGATCAGAATCTCCCCTCACATCGACAACAACGTGGACCAGATTGAGATGCTATTCGAATCTCTTCGGGCGATTATGGGTACATCTCCCAGTTAGGACTTAACACGACACCCCCACGCATCTCCGTGAACAGCCCTGTTGTGGTAGTCGGTATGCACCGCAGCGGCACTAGTCTCGTATCTAGGATATTGGACCAATCCGGGGTGATGATGGGCAAGGACCTGCAAGCCGATCACGAGTCCCTGTTCTTCATCGGCCTGAACGAGTGGATATACGAAAACGCAGGAGCCAGCTGGGAGAGGCCCGCAGTCCTGTCAGAGCTAACCGAACACGCATCAGCAATGGCGGCAATCGGGGAATACGTCACCAAGAGGGTGTCGAGCAGGGGAACCAGATCCTACTCCGGGAGGTCACTGAAGAAAGGACTCTTCGATATGGAGGGCATGTGGGGGTGGAAGGACCCCCGAAACGGCCCAGCACTGCCAGTGTGGAAGTCCATTTGGCCGGATATGAAGATCGTCCACGTCATGAGGCACGGTGTCGATGTGGCATCCAGTCTCAAGACTAGGAACTCAAGCCACTGGGAGGGCGATGTCAGCAGGTTCAAGAAGTGGCTTCCCACATATTCGTGGAGATCGAGCCGATCCCCTATCATGAGAGGTCAGAGATCCGCCACTATGGAGGGTGCGCTGGGCTTCTGGTCAGAACAGGTCGAGATGGAAGAGGCCATTCTGAGAACAATCGAGGACAAGCACACAATCAGGTACGAGGAACTACTGATGGAGCCGAGAAAGGTCATCTCAGAGCTTCATGGGTACCTCTCCATAGATTTGAGCGCCGAAAAGCTAACCTCTATCGAGGGGAAGATCGATTCATCCAGGGCATTCGCATTCAGAAAGGACCCAGAGCTAGTGGAGTTCGCAAATGGGAACTCCGAGATCCTGGCCAAGCAGGGGTACTCCTCTTGACTCATGCGAGGCGAGAATACTGCTATAACTCACAGACCCCACAAACGTCTGATTAAATGCACATTCTGGTGATGTCACGCTCCACTCTCTCCCATGGTTTCGGGGGCTTCGAGAGGCAGTGCGAGGACCTCTGCGAGGGATTCGTCAAGGCTGGTCACAGAGTGACTGTGCTCACCACCTCGAGGCATGATGGGGTTTCCGAGGAGGAGCGGTCAGGCTACACGGTCCGGTTCCTTTCCCCCTCAACCCCGATGAAGCTCTCACGGAGTTGGTTCAGTCGTTCCCTGTCAGTGGTACGTGAGATACACTCAGAGGAACCAATAGACGTGATTCACAGCAACGAGTTCGCAGCCAAGGGAGTAATGGGATGGGCACGGAAGAACGGGATACCCATGGCTGTGGTCTGTCATGGTTCTCTGAGGACCGAGCTACTCTCGTTCCTCTCAGCGGCCGATATGAGGCCCAGGTACTGGCACTGGCTAATACTCACGCCAATGCACCTGATCAGAAGGTGCCTGCTCTGGGAGATGCCAATGAGGAGGGCCTCGAAATCAATAGTACTGGTGTCTCCAACCCTATCCAGGGACTTCTCAGCCTACTCCAAGAACAAGGTCAGGGTCATCGAGAACGGCATCACCTTGCCCGAGCCGGGGCAGAAACAGGCAGCTGGAGGGGGGCTTCGCTTGCTATGCACCGGTAGGGCCGACAAGCAGAAGGGCTTCCAGACCGCCATCAGGGCAGTCTCGAGCATCGAAGACCTGGATCTCCACCTAGATATCGTCGGCACAGGCCCGTACTTCGATGATCTGAAGGCCATCGCACAGGATCTGGACGTTACTGGGAAGGTGACATTCCACGGCAGGGTGGATGACGAGGAACTCTCCAGGATCTACTCGTCTGCAGACGTCTACCTGATTCCCACAACCAGGTACGAGGGGCTTCCACTGGCTCTCTTGGAGGCGATGTCTCACGGGATACCCACCATATCTTCCGACATAGGCGGGAACTCCGATGTGATCACGCATGGTCATGATGGCCTGTTCATCAGGCCTGGGAACCTACAGGAGCTAGTCGGGGCAATCCGTAGACTGGCGGCGAACCCAGACGAGAGGCGAACCATATCCGATGCCGCGAGGGCGACTACCGAGAGGAGATTCGACAAGGAGAGGATGATCAGTGAGACACTCGAGGTACTCGAGTCATTGACTGCCACGTCATAGTTGTCTCCGTGTAATTGAATAGTGCGCGGCTCCTCCAAGCTTACATGGTGAATGTTGCTTCAATGGTACTGGGGAGCTTCCAAGACTCGTTGGTGGACGTCTTCGGGTCTTCGGGAGGGTGGTTTCTAGGCCATCTAATCGTGCTTTTCATGGCATCACTCATTGTGGTCTCGATCAGGAACAGGGACCACATAGTCAACGAGTCCGGATTTGGCAGGAAGCACTTCTCCCAAGCGGCAGCAGTCATCTTCATGACAGGCCTGCAGTATGTCTTCTACACCGGGAGTCTAGGATTCCCAGCTACTATGTCCGTGGTGCTCGGGATCACTGGGGCCCTCTCGGCCCTGTGGATGATAAACGTCCTCGAGTGATCAGTCCTCGTCCCACTCGTCGTCATATCTGGACCTTCTCCTCAGTACCACGATTAAGCAAACCAGTATTATCAATCCACCAAGAGACCCCCCAACAACCTCTTTGTTCTCAATCACGAGATCAGTTACTGAGCTATTGGCATCAAGCCCTATTGAGCTAAGGGATAGGCCCTGAGGCTCTATATTAATCTCTATTGAGGGATAATCAGACGAACATGGCAACAGAACTTCTGTTCCAACCTCGTCATCTTCTTCATCGGAGCCTTCCAGGACCACGCATCCGTTCCATGCATTAGCCAGGTTGGATGGGGTCGAAACCTGAAACTGACAGTTACTCCCTCCACCGCCAGCCTGTACTTGGAATTCGCAGGGAGCGCTCTGATCTTCGAATCCAGACGGCCATGCCCAGGTCATAGGGCCCTCCTCTATCAGGATCAAACTGTAGCTTATCGTGAAATCAGAATTAGCCTGACACACGAAGGAAGCGGCGAAAACTACAGGATCCCCTGCCTCTATACTACCGCCCCCCTGGCCCATCATAACTTCACAAGCGCCATAACTCAATACCTCCATACTCACGACTGCCTCTTCCTCTGATGTAAAGGCCCCAACGTCAATTCCATTGGCCTGAGTTACCTTAGCCGTTATGTTGGCATCAAATGCCCCTGCCGGATGGAGTTCGTCCGCTCTCACAATTACCTGAATATCCACTTCCTGCCCCGATCCAATGGTTACTGTCTGCGGGGAAGCGAATTCGAAGCCCTCCTCCTCGCTCCCTGTACCGATCTCAACTGTTTCGCTGTGTATAGACGGATTCTCCAATGTACAGTAGATAATCGTCGTCTTTGTGGCCCCTGGCCGGACATCAATCGGATTCGGGTCATCACAAGTGATTTCAACGACAGGCAAAATCCCTATCTGAGCCGAGGAAATAGGCCCACAAGCCATCAGAACCATCAGAGACGCCACCATCGTGGCGAATACAGCCTCCCGGCCCATGTCCCTAACACCGGACTCCAACGGATAGATATTATCGTACATAGTGTGGGTAATCGTACGATTTCCCCCTCAAAGGATTCATTGCGACCAGTTGGCTCGCCCTGCCATGAGTGACGGGGCCGGCAAACCTCCTGTGGTCATAGTGAAGGAGCAGACAAACGTCACCAGTGGTACAGATGTTCAGGAGAAGCTAATCGCTGCTTCAGAGGTCTTCGCTAACCTCCTCAAGCCCACCTTCGGGCCCAAGGGACTAGACAAGATGCTCTACAAGACAGACGGAAATACCGCAGTCACCAATGATGGCGCCAAGATAGTGTCCGAGCTCCTAGTCAAGCACCCAGCCGCCAAGATGCTAGTATCCATGTGCCAATCACAGGAAGAGGCGTGCGGGGACGGGGTCACTACCACAATGCTGCTTTGCGGCGCCCTTCTGCAAGAGGCACAAACTCTCCTCAGGAGGGGACTCCACCCCCTCACGATCATCGGGGGCTACAGGAAATCCATGCTGACCTCCTTGGAGATGGCCGAACGAGATGCGGTCCCACTCGATAGCGCCAGACTAAGGCACGTCGCTGAGACCGCAATGATCGGGAAGACGGCGGAAACGGCCCTTGACGTCCTTTCCGAACTAGTTGTCAGTGCCTTGGACACAGTCTCTGAGAATACCCAGAGCCCCGGGGCCCAGCACGTATCGATGTTCAAATCGGGCAAAGGCTCCCTCAGCCACTCCACCCTTATCGAAGGTGTCGCTTTCAGGAGGAGAGTGCCCATGGACAGACTACCCAACAACCTCGCCAATGCCAAGATAGCGGTAATCGGCGGGGATGTCAAGATTAGATCGATGACCAGGGACGCGCAGATAAAGATAGGTTCGGCCGATCAGCTCGACTCTTTCGTGGATGCTGAGCTACAGAGGAAGGAGCATATCGCCAATACCATCCTTGAAACTGGAGCGGAGGTGATACTTTGCGCTGGTGAAATAGACCCAGTTATCCTCCATATACTCGCCGATAATGACGTATTGGCCATTTCAGAATTGGATGATTCGGACCTCCGGAACGCTTCGGAAGCCACCTCCTCCAACATCATCGACTCCATCCTTGACGCATCCCCCGAGGATCTTGGCACGTGCGGGTCCCTTGTTTGGGAGAGGAACGAATCCACGGACATGGTCGAGGACATAATCAGGATCGACAGCTGCTCCACTCCAAGGCTCGTAACAATAGAGGTCGGCGGAGATGGGAAGGAAGCCACCGAAGAGGCGATTAGGGGGATTCACGACTCCCTCAGGGCCACATCCCTAGCTATCGAAGACAACTACGTACTACCAGGTGGTGGAGCAATCCACTCTAGGATGGCCCATCACGTGAGGAGTGAGATGGAGTCTGAGCCAGGAAGGGAGAGAATCGCTATGGAGGCCTTCGCTAGAGCCATGGAGACAATTCCAGCCGTACTAGCTGAGAATGCAGGGCAGAGCCCTCTGGACAAGGTCCTCGAGCTCCGTGCAGAAGCCAGGAAGGGAGAGGGCATGATGGGCATCGACACTAGCGGGGCAGTTTCCAGCATAGAAGGTGCATGGCACCCAATGTCTGTCATTTCCGAATCCCTGGAGACCGCTACTGAGACAGCGATCAGTATGCTCAGGATAGACCAAGTGGTATCCTCTCGCGGCGACTGACGATAGAATCCTTCAAGTCGCGTGCCCGCATGCCTCCTCATGGCACCACCCCGAGCGTTGATCAGCGTATGGCACAAGGATGGGGTGGAGGACCTCTCGAGAGCCCTTTCTGAGATGGGTTGGGAGATACTGTCTACTGGTGGCACGGCCCGTAAGCTCCGCGAAGCTGGAATTGCAGTGATAGACGTCAGCGAAGCCACAGGGCATCCGGAAGTCTTCGATGGGAGGGTGAAGACACTCCACCCTGCAGTCCACGGGGGGATACTGGCTAGGAGAGATAGGGACGATGATATGCAGACCTTGGAAGATCTAGGATATGGTACCATCGACCTTGTCTGCGTCAATCTATATCCCTTCGTTGAAACGGCTGCCAGAGACCCCCCTGTATCAGATTCAGAGCTAATTGAGATGATCGACATAGGGGGCCCGACCATGGTTCGATCAGCGGCCAAGAACCACAAGGACGTCATTGTCCTTACATCCCCCTCGCAGTATGGCGATATTATTCAGAAGCTCAGGGAGGGGGGGCTCTCGTCTATCGGCATCGAGACCAGATCGAAGCTCGCACTAGAGTCATTCCAAGGAACGGCCGCATATGACGTGGCTGTTTCCAATGAGCTGGAGAGTAGGGTCAGCCCCAAAGAGAACCCCTCGAGAATCCTCCTGGCTACAGGACAGGGGACCGCCCTCAGGTATGGGGAGAACCCCCACCAACCAGCCTCCTTCTACCCTGCAGGCGGTGAGGCGAGGGGCCTAGCCGCGGCCATTCAACATGGGGGAAAGCCACTCTCCTACAATAACTACCTCGACTTAGATGGGGCACTGAGGCTCGCTGGTAACATCATACACTCCTGCTCTGATCACGAGCATGGCTGTGTCGTAATCAAGCACACCAATCCCTGTGGCGCAGCGGTCGATGACTCCCAGGTGGAGGCATGGAAGAACGCTCTCGCAAGCGACCCCGAGAGTGCGTTCGGTTGCGTCATAGCGTTTACCAAGGAGGTTCAGCCATCTACCGCAGATGAAATCGGGAGCCACTTCTTCGAGTGCATGATAGCTCCCTCCTATCATCCTGATGCACTGGCCATACTATCTACCAAGAAGAATCGAAGAATGCTCACATTAGAGGGGATGGGATCCAGGGAAAACCAAACTAGAATCAGACAGGTAGAAGGTGGATGGCTCGCTCAAACCCAAGGGCCACCAGCAGTGGATTGGGACAAGGTCGAATGTGTCACTGAGAGACAGATGACAGATAGCGAGATATCTCTGGCGAAATTTGGTTGCTCCATACTGTCCGAGGTCAAATCAAACGCGATAATCCTTGTTTCCGAGACCCCAGGGGGATGTGCTACGGTAGGCGTGGGGCCAGGGCAGACGAGTAGGGTCGAGGCAGTCAGAATCGCGGCCAGGAGAGCTGGTGAGAAAGCAGTCGGGGCAATGATGGTCTCAGACGCGTTCTTCCCTTTCAGGGACGGCATAGACTCGGCCAACGAGATAGGGGTCGCAAGCGTCGTGCAACCCGGTGGCTCCGTGAGGGATCAGGAATCAATAGACGCAGCCAATGAGCATGGGATGTCTATGCTATTCACTGGGACTAGGATGTTCCTTCACTAGCCTATCTCGTAACCACTTTGAAACTGATCTCTGCATTCGGAGTCGAGGAATCCTCTTCGTCGCATGAATTGGGATGATCGAAAACCACGTAAAAATGGCCGTAACTGATCTCTCCTTCCATGGAAGCGCCTGTAGAAAGCTCCTCACTGAAAGAGTCGTTGGCGTCGAAATCCTCGCACATTGCCCAACTATTGTATTGATTCTCTCCGAAGGTAAATATGTCGACGGGGGAATCCCCAGTACTCGTCAGCTCGATGCTCAACTCTGAGAAAGCTATGCCCCCTGAAAACTCACATTCGTAAACTTCGTATTGAGTCAAGCTAACGGAATCCTCACAAATTAACTCTTCATCCAACCCTGTACAACCAGGGACAGATAGGCAGGCAAAAACAACAATCGCAGTCAGAATCAGGGCTCTCATGTACAGGAGAAGTCACTTTTCAGACAAAAACCCTGTCCCGGCATTTTCTCTCAGATAGGGGTCCAGATACCCATGGCCCTGGCAGCGCACCAACCTGACCAGCCCTCGAAGACCCCGAAGGAACCTCCTGCTAGCAGTCCCGCAGAGGCATACCAGAGGTATGGAGCATCAACCAATCCGAACGAGGCAATACAGGCTATCCCCAAGCCTCCAACTATCGATGCCATTCCTCCGAACAGCCTCACAGCTTTCCCTTTGGCGTCTATGTTGCATTCCATAACCATATACCGACCTAGTTGTGTACGGTAATAAAAGCGTGTTTTCCCAATATTGATGTTAATTCCGAGTAGGAACTCTGAAACCGACGTACCAAACTCCAATCATCCCAATTATCAGGATCGTGGCGGCCCCGAATCCCGGGTCCGCACCATCCCATGAAGTCGGGTCACCCAGGGAACCGCTACCTCTGGTCGAAACGGCCCATACGAAGTAAGCTGAGAGAGAGGACATAGCGGCGATCAGGGAGACCACCCCATACTTCGCGTGCCGGGGGATGGTCTTGCCAGTGGCGTAGTACTCGAAAATAGCAGGTCCGAAGTAATTGTTAGTCAGGGTCCATCTGAACAGTCTCTCGCTTGATATCGAGAAGAAATAAGCCGCAGGAACGGCCCATGAGACAGTAGGCCAGCCGGGGATCCAGATCCCTATTACGGCGAATATCACGAAAAGTCCTCCCAAGGAGGTGTAAACCCTGCTTTTCGAGGGGCTGCTGGAGACGGAGTACATATCCACTACTTCGTCTACACTCTGAAGCCTCTCCATGCTATCCCCGTCCCTCCGAGAGGCTGGTGCTTTAAGTTGAAACGCCATATATCCCTCTAATCTCCAACCAATCACTAACATGAAACCAAGACCCGTACTCAGGGTGTTGTGAGTGGCGGATACATTCTTCCTAGGAAGGCCACTGCTGATGATCCGTTGCGTCTGGCTGTCATGATTTCAGGAGGCGGTTCCGGCCTTCTTGCCCTGATCAAGCACCAGGGACTAGGTGAGAAACGGCATGTCACCACACTAGTCATTGCAGACTCAGACTCCGCTGGGGGGCTCAGACACGCTTCGAGAGTTGGAATCTCCTCACTAGTCATCCCTCTACCCGAGGGCCTCAAGGGAATCGAGAGAAGGAAGTCTCATGAGGATTCAATACTTCAAGCACTCGAATCACACGAGGTGGAGATGGTAATTCTGAGCGGATACATGAGAGTGCTGACACCCTCCTTCGTCTCCCGCTGGAAAGGTAGGCTGGTCAATATCCATCCATCCCTTTTGCCGATGTTCCCCGGAGCGCACGCCCAGAGAGATGCATTGGTTGCTGGAGCGAACGTTTCGGGATGCACTGTCCACTTCGTAGATGAGGGCATTGATTCCGGCCACATAATCGAGCAAAGGGAAGTACCTGTCCTAGGTACGGACACAGTTGAGATACTACGAGACAGGATTAAGGTAGCAGAGCATGAGCTGTATCCAAAGGTAATCGACGATATTTCATCTGGAATGGTATTACTCTAAGTCACTAGGTCGGTTGATATTCCTGACCGTACTCTCATCGACCTCTACCAATACGGCCCCCATTTCCAAGAATTGCTCTCTCAGGGGCCTTCTGCTATCGCCGATTGACGTTGATACTCCTGGCCTGACTAGGGCTAGAAGGGGATGGAGCCTCCCTGAGCTGATCGGGACAGCCAGCATGCCTTCCCCTATCTGGTTCTCCAAGTCAATCAGCAGGCCCATTTCCAGCCATGGAACATCCACTGGAGCCAACTGCAGCGGGTCATGACAGAAAGGATCCGAGAGTGCTTCTAAAATGGCCTCTATAGGTCCAGCGTAAGGGGAGGAATCAATCACCCACTCAACCTGCAAAGACGAGTCCAAGACTTTCCCGTATGAATCAATGTCCTCAGGGGATCCCACTGAGATCCTTATCGGTTCCAGTCCCGCCTCGGCCAGCGTCATAGCGACTCTCTGGATGAAAGCCACGCCCTCAACCTCCATCAAGGACTTGTCCTCCCCCATTCTGGAAGATCTCCCCCCTGCCAAGATAAGCGAACGCAAGGACTCACCTCAGCTCATCCAATCTGGCTAGAGCGTATTGAATCTCATCCATTAGGTCAAGAGCTCTGTTCATGAAAACGCTCCTCTCCTTCCTACCTTCAGACTCCTCAAGCCATACCATCAGTTGTCTGATATCCCGGGAGTCCCTCGCTATGGTCCACTCCAGAACGGTCTCGGCAATCGGGTCTTCCGAGGGCAGTAGGCGTCCAGACACAGTCATCTGTCATGGCACTCACACATATCCGCTTCGCAATCAAGCACCTCAGACGCCCGTTTTAGGGGGTTATGGAATGCATCTCATGCCCATTTGACATGTAGGAGCGTTCTTGAAGGGGAAGGCAGTCCCACAATCAAGCTTAGGCCTACTCGAGGGTGCAACGCACCCATCACTGCCGTATTTTCGGCTACTGGAACGAGGCCCCGAAAGTGGGCCCGATAGCGAAAGGAGAAATGAAAATATGTCACAAGAAGGAAAGTATGTCATACACGCTTCCA
>MDSV01190239.1_pt1 | contig 12543 bp, 15 predicted proteins | sample 810851 | NCBI WGS metagenome assembly MDSV01 (sample SAMN05326640, study PRJNA326480) | marine metagenome | isolation source: seawater | place: Atlantic Ocean: North East | collected 2012
AGAAGAAATTGCAGTAGCAAGATCTGTAAAAATGGAAGATTTAATTCACCCTGAAAAAGATGAAGATAGAGCAAAAGATCCAGAGTGGTTAGTTATGCTCGGAGTATGTACTCACTTAGGATGTGTTCCTTTGAATGATAAAGGAGATTATGATGGATGGTTTTGTCCATGTCATGGTTCACATTATGATACGTCAGGCAGAATTAGAAAAGGACCTGCCCCATGGAACATGGAAGTCCCAAAATACGAATTCGTTAATGTTAATACAATTAAAATTGGATAGATTATAAAATGAGTGACCACGAATATACACCTCAGTCAAAAGTTGGAAAATGGTTTAACGACAGGCTGCCGTTACTTACTCTTGCAAATCACTTAACAGATTATCCAACGCCAAAAAATTTAAACTATTGGTGGACATTTGGTGGAATATTGACTTTTTGTTTAATTACACAGATTGTTACAGGTTTAACTCTTGCAATGCATTATATTGCCCATGCCGATATGGCTTTTGAAAGCGTCGAGCATATCATGAGAGATGTAAACTACGGTTGGTTAATAAGATATATACATTCAAATGGTGCATCAATGTTTTTTCTTGCAGTTTACATACATATTTTTAGATCTTTATTTTATGGTTCTTATAAATCTCCAAGAGAGGTTATTTGGATTATTGGAATAATTATTTATCTGTTAATGATGGCTGCTGCATTTATGGGCTATGTTTTGCCTTGGGGACAGATGAGTTTTTGGGGAGCTACAGTTATAACAAATCTTTTTAGCGCAATACCGTTGGTAGGTGAAGGTATAGTAACTTGGTTATGGGGTGGCTATTCAGTGGACAACCCAACTTTAACAAGATTTTTCACACTTCATTACCTAATACCTTTTTTAATCTTAGGTCTTGTAGTTTTACACATCTGGGCATTACATGTTCCTGGTAATAATAATCCAGTTGGAATAGATATTAAAAAACCTTCAAAAGATACAGTCCCATTTCATCCTTACATTGTAATTAAGGATGGTTTTGCATTATTAATGTTTATTATTGTATTTGCATTTTTTGTATTTTACACTCCAAATGTTTTAGGACATGCAGATAATTATATAGAGGCCAATCCATTGGTAACCCCAGCTCATATTGTGCCTGAATGGTATTTGTTACCATTCTACGCGATATTAAGATCTGTTCCAGACAAATTGCTTGGTGTTGTTGCAATGCTTTCCGCAATTTTAATTTTAGCCGTATTACCATGGCTTGATACATCGAAGATTAGATCTGCAGTTTTTAGACCTTTATATAAACAATTTTATTGGATACTTGTGGCTGATGTTTTAATTTTAGGATACATGGGAGCTATGCCTGCTGAAGGGCTTTATCTGCTAATTGCAAGAGTTGCAACTGCATATTATTTTGCTCACTTTTTAGTTATTCTTCCAGTTTTAGGATTTAAGGAAAAAACTATTCCAGTACCAATCAGTATAACCGAGTCTGTATTAGGGGGTTCTCCAAATCTTGCAGTAGCAAAGAGCAAAGAAAGTTTAAATAAATTAAAGTGAAAAATTTTTTAAAATTAATTTTAATATTTTCTGTAATTAGTTTTTTAAACCTACACTCAAATGCTGCAGAAAAATCTGAATATTTAAAAACTGATTGGACTTTCAAAGGTCTTTTTGGAAAATTTGACAGAGGATCTTTACAAAGAGGTTATCAAGTTTATACAGAAGTATGTGCGGCTTGTCACTCAATGAAATATTTAAGCTATAGAAACTTGGGAGAAAAGGGTGGACCAGAATTCTCAGAAGCTGAGGTTAAAGCAATTGCATCATCATTTGAAGTAACTGATGGACCAAATTCTGATGGTGAAATGTTTATAAGACCTGGAAAATTATCTGATAAATTTGTAATGCCGTATGAAAATGTTAAAGCAGCAGAAGCTGCAAATGGAGGTGCCTATCCACCCGATATGTCTGTTTTGGTTAAAGCAAGAGGGGGAGGGGTAGATTACATTTATTCTTTATTACAAGGTTATGATAAGGCACCAAGTGGAATGATTTTAGATGAAGGTGTTCACTATAATAAATACATGTATGGAAATAAAATTAAAATGGCAGCTCCACTATCAGATGGAATAGTTGAATATGGGGATGGAACTAAAGCAACTGTTGAACAGATGTCAAAAGATGTTACAACATTTTTAATGTGGGCAGCAGAGCCTCATTTAGAGTCAAGACATCAGATGGGTTTTAAAGCAATTGTTTATTTGATTATTCTAACTACTTTAGTTTATTTTAGCATGAAAAGAATATGGTCACGTATTGAATCTGAAGTTTAAAACATCTCCGTCTTTAACAATATAATCCTTGCCTTCTAGTCTCATTTTACCATTAGTTTTTGAATTTAACCAACCGTTGTTTTCTATAAAGTCTTCATAAGAAATTGTTTCAGCTCTAATAAAACCTTTTTCAAAATCTGTATGTATTTCCCCAGCAGCTTTTGGAGCAGTACAATTTTTTTTAATAGTCCATGCTCTAGTCTCCTCTGGCCCAGAAGTAAAGTAGGTATCTAGTTCTAAAATTTTATATCCTTTTTGTATTAACATGTTCAATCCAGTTTCTTTTAAACCAATCATTTCCATATAGTTATTTTTTTCAGAGGACTCCAACTCATTAATTTGATTTTCTATATCTGCTGATACAATCAAAGTATTTTCTTCACCGAATTTTTCTATGAAACTTTTTGTATAGTCATTTCCTTTTTTAATACTTTTTTCGTCAACATTACAAACAAATATCTTTGGTTTTATTGATAATAATCCACTTTGATTTAGTTGTTTGCTTTCAAATTGAGACTTTAAAACTGAAATATTTTTATCGTTATTTATGCAATCCAAAGCAAGCTCAAGTATCTTTAGTTGGACCTCATCAACATTTTTTTTATTATTTTTTTCTAATCTTTTTTGAATAGACTCTAAATCAGCTAACATCATCTCAGTTTCAATTATCTCAATATCTCTAATTGGATCTACAGAGGTATTTACATTTTGAATATCATCAGAGTCAAAACATCTGATCATATGTATAATTGCGTCTACTTCTCTTATATGAGAAAGGAACTTGTTTCCCAATCCTTCTCCTTTAGAAGCACCCTTCACAAGTCCAGCAATATCTACAAATGAAATTGTTGTATTTATAATTTTTTTCGATTTTGAAATTTTTGATAAATTATTAAGTCTTTTATCAGGCACAGGCACAACTCCAACATTTGGATCAATTGTGCAAAAAGGAAAATTTGCTGCTTGAGCTTTACTTGAATTTGTTAAGGCATTAAATAAAGTTGATTTACCTACATTGGGCAAACCAACAATTCCACATTTAAAACTCATTATTTATTATTTACTGTACTTGAAAATAAATCTAATTTTTTACTAATAAGAATTGAAATGGAGTCTAATATGTTATTAGTCATTTTTTGTAATCCTTGTATCTCCTCTTCATCAAAATTTTGAAGAACATAATCACCAATTTCAATATTATTTTTTGGCTTTCCAATTCCAATTCTTACCCTTGAATAATCTTTACCAATAAACTTATCAATTGAAGCAATTCCATTATGACCTGCATTTGATCCTCCAAACTTTGCTTTTATTTTTCCAAATTCAACATCTAAATCATCGTGGAATACTATTACATCGGCAGCATCTATTTTAAAGTATTCAATAAGTTCTCTTATGCAAATCCCTGAGTTATTCATGAATGTAAGAGGTTTAATTGCATAAATTTTTTGATTTTCTACGTTTCCAGTAGTGAGCAAACCTTTAAATTTTGGTTTTTGTTTAGATAAGCTAAATTTTTTATTAAGAGAGTCAATTATTTTAAATCCGACATTGTGTCTATTATTTTCGCTATCTTGAGTTGGATTACCTAAACCTACAAATAAAAGCATATAATTTTTTAACGTATAGTAAGTTTCAAGTTAGATAGATTATTTTTTTTCTTCAGCAGGTTTTTTATCTTCACCTTCTTTTTTCTCACCTTCAGCAGCTGGCTTCTCTCCATCTGCTGCTGCAGTCTCAGATCCTTCTGCTCCCTCTTCACCCTCAGCTGCTTCAGTCTCTGCTGGTTTTTCAGGCTCTTTCATAACTGTAGGTGCTGCAAGAGTTGCAATAACAAAATCTCTTCCTTGAATTGTTGGAACAACATCGCTATCTAAATCTACTGACGAAATTTTAAAACTTTCTCCAATATCTACACCATCTAGGTCTAAGATTAGATTTTCTGGGATTTTTTCGCTTGGGCACTTTAATTCAACTTTTCTTCTAACAATATTTAATACGCCACCTCTTTTTAATCCTGGTGATTTATCATGATTAATAAATTGCACTGGAACCTCAATTCTTATTTTTACACCCTGAACTACTCTTAAAAAATCAACGTGAATTGGCTCGTCAGTAATAATGTCATATTTAATTTCTCTTGGAAGAACATTTTGAGGTTTACCATCGACATTTAAAGTAACAATATTTGATAGAAAGTTTTGTTTATCTATTAAAGATTTTAATAATTTTTTTGATATAGAAATTTTTTCATTCTCTGCTTCACCCCCATATATTATTGCAGGTACATTGCCGCCATTTCTTAATGAGCTTAAGTCACCTTTGGTTTTGGTATTTCTAATGTTTGCATTTAGTGAATTCATAAAAACAGAGATTTTTAGCTCAAGTTCTTTAATAACTCAAGGTAATTATTTAAATAAATCTGAAACTGAAGTTGAATTAGATATTCTTTTAATTGCTTCTCCCATTAATCCAGAAATAGGTAGAACCTCAATGTTTTTAACACCTTTAGTTTTATTGGTATTATCAATTGTGTCAGTTATAACTAAATTTTTTATAACAGAACCTTTTATTTTTTTAACTGCTTCACCACTAAGGACACCATGAGTAATATACACGTAAACTTCTTTTGCACCCCTATTTTTTAGAGCTTTAGCAGCATTAACAATTGTTCCTCCAGAATCGATAATATCATCGACAATCACACATGTTTTATCTTTAACATCCCCAATAATATTCATTACCTGAGACTGCCCTGGCTTTGGCCTTCTTTTATCAACTATTGCAAGACCCACATTCAAAAGTTTACCTAAGGCTCTAGCTCTTTCTGTTCCTCCAACGTCAGGAGCAACACAAATGATATTTTTACTTTTAATTTTTTTTTTTACATGTCTCGCAAAAATTGGTGTTGCAAATAAATTATCAACTGGAATATCAAAAAATCCTTGAATTTGTCCAGCATGTAAATCTACAGTAACAACTCTGTCTGCTCCAGCTTTAGTTATTAAATTAGAGACAAGCTTGGCAGAAATTGAAGTTCTGGGCACAACCTTTCTATCTTGTCTTGCGTATCCAAAGTATGGAATTACTGCAGTTATATTTTTTGCTGAAGATCTCTTTAATGCATCTATACAGAGCAAAAGTTCCATTAAATTATTATTTGCTGGAGAAGAAATCGATTGAATTATGAATATACTATTTCCTCTTATATTTTCATTGATTTCCACATAGATTTCTCCGTCAGAAAAATTTCTAATACTGGAATTTACAACTTTAGATTTTAAATATTTAGCAATATTTTTACTAAGAGGTTTGTTGCTATTTCCGGATAATAATTTCATTAAAAACCTAATTAAGCATAATTATTGAAATATTTCTACCATAATTATCATGATTTAAGCTTAAAGCTCTTCTTGCACTAAAAAATTTATTATTAACATCAAATGTATCAATATTAATATTTTCAATATTTTTTATTTTATTATCTAAAAGCAAAGATTTAACATATTTAGATAAGTCAAAATATAATTTCTTAGCTGTAATCTTAAAAAATTTTTTATTTTTTTTATCTTTTTTTAAAAATTTTTTTTTAAAATCCTGTTTAACTTCATAATTTTTTACTGAAATTGAAGGTCCTATAATTGCTGTAATATTCTCAAATTTGCATCCTTTTTTAATCATAAATTTTATAACTTTTTCAATTATACCCTTGTAGGCTCCTTTCCATCCAGCATGTATTGCTGCAATCATATTTTTTTGGTTATCACAAATTAATATAGGGACACAGTCTGCAGTTAAAATAGCAATTGGCAAATTTTTTTGATTAGTTATTACAGCGTCAACTTTTGGCTTAGTATTAAATTTAAACTCCTTATTTATATAGATAAATTTATTACTATGTACTTGATGTAATAAGAAGATATCTTTGGAGGATTTATTAATTTTATTTTTTACTATTTGTAAATTTTTTTTAACATTAGAAGCTAAATCTTTAGAACCAATACCACAGTTTAAACTTTTGTATATACCTATAGATTTGCCACCCAAACTATTAAAAAAACCATGTTTTATATTTTTTATTTTTGATAATTTTTTTGATTTAATCAATTTGAAATCCAATCTTAAATTTATTCTTCACTTTTTTGATCAACATTACTTTAAATAGCTCTCCCATTTGTTTTTTATCAATAAGCCTTCTAACACGATAGAAAAGGTCAGTTTTTTTTAAAAATCGCATATTTTTACTAATTATCTCAGCCCTTTGAAGTATCCCCATACTGGTCAAAAATTTTTTTTGACTGGTAATAATTGAATTTAATTTATCAAATTGATTTATAAATTTTTGAAATATAGAAAAATTAATGTTGTAGGTTATATCTGAGTCACCAATATTTTCTAAAACATTAGAATATTTATGATTATTTACAGCTTGAAGAGTTTCACGCATTTTTGAGTCTAAATATCCATAGTCAATTATTAATATTCCCCCATTATGTTTCTGAATTGTTTTGCATATAGTTTTTAAATATTCAAATGCTCCAGGTGAATATTCAATTATATCTTGATTTTTAGATATTTTAAAATTAAGAATATTTTCAAACTTTTTTATATTTACTTTTTTATATTTAAATTCCACCTTTTGCGGATTTTTAATATCCACATATCTTTCAACCCATCCATCTCTTTTTTTAAAAAATTGTTTAACAGGAATAGCATCAAAAAATTCGTTAGCCAAAAACAAGGTAGGCTTCGAATTTATTTTATTTAAGCTTTTTATCCATAATATTTTTTTGGAGTTTAATTTTTTTCTCTGTTGATTTATCAAAAAATCACTTTTCTCATAAATTATAAAATTAAAGACATGTAAATATTTTGGAAAATTTTCTAATGTTTCAATGATAACTTTCATCATTTCCCCATTACCTGAACCCAATTCTAATAAATTTAATTTTTCGGGTGAACCAATACTTTTCCAAAAAGTTATTATCCAAATAGCAATTATTTCTGAATAAAGCCTTGTGATGTTGGGGGCTGTAATAAAATCTCCATCCTTACCAAAAGGGTTTTTTTTCATATAGTAGCCGAAATTTTCATCGTATAGAGCTGACTCTATAAATTGATCTAAAGGCAGACTAGTTGATCTGTTTATTTTCATTTTTAAAATAAAATAAAATTATTCCAAATATTATTATTATAAGACTAATGATTTGACCCATAGACAAACTAAAAACCAAATAACCCAGTTGTTCATCCGGTTCTCTAAAAAACTCAACAAAGAATCTAAAAATAGAGTAAATAATTAAAAAAAAACTTGAAATTAAACCAGGTTTTTTTAAATAATTTTTATTTTTAAAATAAAGTAAAATTATAAATAAGATTAAACCCTCTAAAATTGCTTCATATAATTGTGATGGATGTCTTTTCAAATTATCTATTTGAAAAAATATTACACCCCAAGGCATATCAGTCGAAGTTCCATAAAGTTCGGAGTTTATAAAGTTTGATAATCTTCCAAAAAATATTCCAATTGGAGCAACTAATGAAACTAAATCTAAGTATATAAAAGAGTCTTGTTGATGTTTTTTAGAAAAAATTATGCTTACAATAATTACACCTATTAAGCCTCCATGAAAGGACATGCCACCTTCCCAAATTTTAAAAATATCTAAAATGTTGTTCAAATAATAATTAAAATTATAAAATATTATATATCCTAACCTTCCACCAATAATTATTCCAATAATTAAATATGTAACGTAATCATCAAACTTTTCTCTTATATTTGAACTTTTAATAAATATTTTTTTACACAGTAGCCAACCAATTAAAATTCCTGTTATATAGGACAAAGAATACCACCTGATTTCAATTGATAGAATCTGAAAAGCTACTGGGTCAAAATTATTGATGAACATTTTAAATAATACTTATAAACTATATCTTATATATGAAAAATTCTAAATTTATAATTGATAAGATTGCTAAACTATTTGAACAAGGACTAATTTCATCTAAAGATCTTAGTACTGAGCTTTTAAATATTTTAAAATCGAAAAGAGATGAGATAGTTTTTAAAATGAAACTTGTTAGTAAAGATGAGCTTGAGGTAGTTTTAAAAAGACTTGAAAATTTAGAAAATCAAATTAAAAAATTAAATTCAAAAAAACGTAAAAAAACTAAATTGGCAAAAAAATCTTAACCTTTAAGCCGTTCATTTTAGATTTTTCAAGTTTAATATTTCCTCCATGAGACCTAATAATATCCGAAGCAATGGACAGTCCCAGTCCAACACTAGATTTTGAATCTGCCCTACCTTTATCTATTTTATAAAAAGGTTTAAATACATTATTACGTTCATCGACTGAAATTCCTGGTCCATCATCATCGATTGTTATAAATATGCTTGCATTTTTTTTAATAAGATTAATCTTAACTTTATTTGCATACTTTAAAGAATTATCAATTAGATTATTAATACAACGATTAATTAAGTTTTTTCTACCTGTAAAATATATACTTGTAAATTTATCTTTTGATATGTTTTTATTATTATATTTTTTTATAATTTCGTCTATTAGTTCTGATAAATTAAACATTTCATCTTTTTCGATAAATGATGAGCTAGTAAACTGAAGATATTCATTTAGCATTTTTTCCATTTCATTAATGTCTTCAGTCAATTTTTTTGCTAAATCTTTATCATTAATAAACGCAATTTGTAATTTCATTCTCGTAAGCGGAGTTCTTAAGTCATGACTAATTCCTGATAGCATTTCAGTTCTTTGATTTAAATGTCTTAAGATTCTTTTTCTCATTTTATCAAATTCGTGTCCTGCCTGTCTTATTTCCATTGCTCCTGAAGGTTTAAATTCATCTATTTCCTCACCTTTACCAAATCTTTCAGCAGCCCGGGCAAGGTTTGTGATTGGTCTTGTTTGGTTTTTTAAAAATATTAGAGAAATAATTACCATTATAATTGCTGGAACTGTAATCCAAATAGCAAATATACGTGCAGATGAACTAGTGACCCTGTCTTTAGGAACTAAAAATTTAAAATACCCGTTTTGATATTTAATTTTGATATCAATTAATTCTTTATAACTTGTTGTATCGAACCAATATTTATTAAAACCAAAATTTGATTTTAATTCTCTTCTTAAAGTTCTGTCAATTGGACTAAACCATCTTTCAACATATTTATTTTCAAAATCTTTATCATCAAAATATTCTATATTTAAATCTAAAAATAACGAAAAAAGATTAGTTAACTCATTTTTATCAATTTTTTCATTATCGTATACTTCTATAAAAGTACTAATTTCATTAACCAAAGCCCTGGTCATACCTTTATTTGTTTTTATCCAAAGACTATCAAAAAAAACAATTGTTATAATCAATTGAAGAACTAGCACAGGCACTGCAACTATAAGAAGTGCTCGATAAAATAATCTTTTGGGTAATATTTTTTTTAAAAAACTACTTAATCCAGAGAACATATCCTGCCCCCCTAATTGTCTGTAGAAATTTTGGATTTTTTGGATCGGTTTCAATTTTTTTCCTTAATCGAGTTATTATCACATCAATTGATCTTTCTTTATCTAGTTCAATTATTTGTCCGATTTCCTCTCTTGAAAATGTTTTGCCTGGATTATTTATCATTTTTTCTAGTATAATTTTTTCAGTATTATTAATTTTAAATTCCTTGTTATTTTTAATTATTAAGAGCTTGTTTAAATCAATTTTAATATTTTCAAACTCTATAACCCTTTTTTGTTCAGTTTTTATAGTCTTATATAGAATATTTTTAATTCTAAGAATAAGTTCTTTTGGTTCAAATGGTTTTGGCAAATAATCGTCTGCACCAACTTCAAGACCCATAACTCTCTCAGTTACCTCACCTTTTGCAGTTAAAAGAATTATAGGAGTTTCTAGTTTTCTTTTGTGATCTTTAATAAATTCCAATCCACTTTTGCCTGGCATCATAATATCTAAAATAATCAAATCAAATTTAATAATTTTGATTTTTTCTGAGGCATTTTCTGCATTATCTGCTGTTGTAACTAAAAAATTATTTTCATTTAAATATTTTTTTACTAAAGACCTTATTCCATCATCATCATCTACTACTAAAATATGTCCAAAAAATTTATCCATTTATAATTTTACTTAACACATTATCAAAATTAATTACCTCTTCTGAACTAGATTTTAATAAAGCATTATAAATTCTTTTTTTTTGTAAATTGAAAATTTCATTAAAAATTTCTTTCCCTTTTTCATTTAAAAAAACATTTTTAATTCGAGTATCTTGAATATTTTTTTTAAATATTATAATTTCAAGTTTAATCAAATCTTTAAAGACTCTATTTAAGCTTTGTTTTGTCACTTTAAGACGTTTTAAAAGTTCTGAAATTGAAATACCAGGGTACATAGATATTAAATGAATTACTTTATGATGAGCTAAACCAATAGAATATCTATTTAATACATTTTTTGAGTCTGCAAATGTTTCTCTATAGCTTACAAATAATTTTTCTATTAGATCTTTTAACTGTTCATCTTTTAAATATAAAAGTTCTTTCATAACAGGTAAGTTATATTGACATATTACAGATACAAAGATATTTTTTACTTATAATTTAATAATTTCATAAATGATACCTTACGATAAAAGATCAGGAAAAATATGGTACAATGACGAGCTAGTGGATTGGAATGATGTTAAACTGCATGTTTTAAGCCATGGGTTGCATTATGCTAGTTGTGTATTCGAAGGCGAGAGAGTTTATGATGGTTCGATATTTAAATTAGAGGAACATACCTCTAGATTTTTTTATTCAGCCAAAAGAATGGGATTTGAAATTCCTTATACCGAAGAACAAATTAATATTGCATCAAACAAAATAGTTTCAAATCAAAAAGTTGAAAATGGTTACGTTAGACCAGTAGCATGGAGAGGTAGTGAGATGATGGCTATCTCAGCGCAACAAACAACAATTCATGTTGCAATTGCAACTTGGGAGTGGGGATCTTACTTTGATCCAAAATTAAAAGTTGAAGGTATAAGATTAAATATTTCAAATTGGCGAAGACCAGCTCCTAATACAATTCCATGGGATACCAAGGCATCAGGACTTTATATGATTTGTACTCTTTCAAAACATGAGGCTGAAAAACAAGGTTATACTGACTCATTAATGTTAGATCATGAGGGTAATATTGCTGAGGCAACAGGAGCTAACGTGTTTTTTAAAGATAAAAATGGAGAAATTCATACCCCAATTCCAGACTCTTTTTTAGATGGAATTACTAGACGAACAGTAATTGAAATTGCAAAATCAAAAAATATTAAAGTACATGAAAGAAAAATTAGCCCAACTGAACTCCCTAATTTTGTTGGATGTTTTTTAACAGGTACTGCAGCAGAAGTCACACCTGTTTCATGTATTGGTGAAAATCAATTTAAAGTTTGCGAAACTATAATAGATTTAAATGAAAGTTATCAAATTTTAGTTAGAAAAAAAAAAGCAGCTTAGTTTTTATTATCTTCAGACATTGCGTGGTCAATTCCTTTACGCAAATAATCATATCCTGTAAAAAGTGTTAAAGCAGCAGAAAGCCATAACAAGATTATCCCTATAGTTTGAGCATTATAATCTTGAAAATTTATAATTTTATTTCCTGTGTCACCAGATAAAAGTAGAGCGATAGAAATCATTTGTAAAACAGTTTTTAATTTTGCGAGACCAGACACAGGTAATTTAATCTTTCCTTTTGCTAAAAATTCTCTTAGACCAGATATTAGAATTTCTCTAGTAAGAATTATAATAGCTGCAATAACTTCGTAATGTCTAATTGTTCCATCCATAACTAGTAATATTAAAGCTGTTGCCACTATTATTTTGTCAGCTATTGGATCTAACAATTCACCCAACTTAGATTCTTCACCCATCATTCTTGCTAACATTCCATCTAAAAAATCAGTAAAAGAAGCTATTATAAATAATATTAGGGCAGTTAAATCACCATAAAAACCAGGAAGATAAAATGCTAGAACAAAGAAAGGTACAATAATTATTCTTCCTATAGTTAATATATTTGGAATTTTTCTAAGCATTTTTATTCGTGAAAAAAGTTATATATCTTTTTTGCAACTTTTACCTCAACACCTTCAACTGATTTTATTTCATCAAGACTTGCAGACTCT
>MDSV01200955.1_pt1 | contig 12543 bp, 8 predicted proteins | sample 810851 | NCBI WGS metagenome assembly MDSV01 (sample SAMN05326640, study PRJNA326480) | marine metagenome | isolation source: seawater | place: Atlantic Ocean: North East | collected 2012
CAAATGGTATCAGCGTAATTGAAATGTCATTTGATGAAAATGGTTTGTTGCTTAGAACATCACAAGAAATAGAACCTAGAGAGATGTATAATTCCTTCAAGAGCCAAAATCACATAGAAGTAATTGAAAGATACATCATTAACACACAAATATTTGCCAAACGATTCAAAGAAGTAGCAGGAAGGTCTCTCATAATACCAAAGAGAATTGGGGCTGATGAGATAAGTCCTCAAGTATTCCAGCAAAGAGCAGACGCGCTACTAAACAAACACAGAACAATCGAAGATAGTTTGTTGATGCGTGAGGCAAAAAACGAGATTATGTTTGGTGATATTGACCTAAATAGCCTCAATGACTTCCTAGAATTATGTATTCAAGGTGAGGCTAGGATTGTTCATCAAAAAATGACCATCCCATCTAGACTCGGAATGTCACTGTTCATGTCGGCATTTGAGGATCTGATGTCAATGAAAACTCGTGCTTTCTTGGTGAAAGATATCGATCCAACGATATTACAGAGATTGCTTGGAACTAGAAGCCTTGCTACAGAATTATCTGAACAAGAATTGAATGATTATTATCTCAATAAGGCACCTATTCCTAATGATTCAAGTGGATTGTTAAATTTAATGTCACATGGTGGAGGACTAGAAAAATCATTCAACAATCCGTTATACAAAGAAAAATTACAAAATATCGACATAGAGGTTTTGCGTGAATGGGTACAAGAGTTATGTCAGAAAGGTGAAATTGTCAAAATTAGAAATACCGGTTCGGTTGAATTAGATGAAAAGTGGTTCACCCCATATATGGCTGAAATTCATGGAACTCTGGGATGCTTAGCCACAAATGGTGGCAAAGATGTAAAGGATTTACGAGAACTTCTTACCGAGGGAATGGAATATGAAATAGCAACTGAATATGATGGATTAAAGCCTACTAAATGGAAAACTATGAAGATAAGTGATCCACATGTTGCTATGCGTGTCAAAATAATAGAAATGCTAGGAAGTGAAGGTCCTAAGATGTCTGATGATATTGAAAATCGATTGCCGTTTTCAAAAGAACTTGTCGACCGTATCCTACACGAACTCGAGTCTCGAAATGTAGTATCTGTAGGTTTCTACAAGCAAACAGATGAGGCAGAATACATACTCAAAATAGACGAACATCGTTTAACTGGAGGCAAAGAAGAAGTTGTCGAATATCGTTGGGTTCAAAACATGGTTTTCGACAAATCTTTCTCCAAGTATGAAGATGGTTTTTCGGCATTTGATTCTCACGTTATATTCCAAAAGCAGCAAGAATTACTTTACCGTGTTGATCAGTTTAGATTCAAAGACTGGAAAGATTTGCAAATGGATTCAGATGTAATTATGGGCCGTTTGCTCCACAATAGAATTGGGTATACAACTAAGAAAAACATTTCAATGTTACTTGGATTGAAACCAGATCCCTGGATTGGACCAATGGAGGAACAGTTACTTGAGAAAATACCCCCTGGAGTAAATGTCACAAGACAAGAAATAATGCAAGATTTCCCTAAGGGTGAAGAATTTAAGTCACTCCAAAGAGACTTAAAACGTGCATTAGATAATCTTGAAAGACAAATGTTGGTAGTAAAACAGTTTGAAGATGTTGCAGGTAGAAGGAGAAAATTATCCCTTTTCCATAGAGTTCATGGAGTTTACAAACCTACAAGTTTTGAGGATTCTCTTGTCGACGTAATCAAGCGTCTAGGACCAATTAAATCACACACACTGAGATTCTTTGTTACGAAATCTTATGAAGATTTGACGATTGCTCTAATGAATTTAGAAAAATCCGGGAAGATTGCCAAAGTTGTCTCATTAGTTCCAGAACCTGAAGCATTTTACTGTATGCCAGATGAAGTTGAAAAGTTGAAGAGACCCAGTAGAGAAGATAGTAAATTAAGAATCTTAACTCAATCCGACCCATATGTCTCTCGATTTATTTGGGAGGTTAGAAGTATTCTCGATCGTGGGTGGTACCTTCCTGTTTTCAAAGGAGTTGACCCTATTGGAAAGGTGCTAATGTTCAAGGTAAATGATTACCTTGAAGTGAAAGATTTACACATACCAAACGCATACATTGAAGAATTCTGTGAAGCTTTTTCAATAGTACTAGATAACCACTCTGACCAACTTGTTGATGTTGCAGTTTTAACCAATTTCAATAGTGAACCTGTATCCCAATTAGATCCTGAAACAAGGAAGTACTTGGAAAATATCGGATTCAAACTTACTGGAGAACGAATGATTCGTGGCGGTATTGTTGACCCACAACCTCGAGAAATTGCCGAGAGGGCTTTGTTCCATCGCCATTTCCTTCATCAGAATACGAGGCTAGAAAATGAAGTAATTGCTATGAGAAAAATACCTGAAGTTCGAGATGATTTTGCTTTACGAGGACGTTGTGAAGTTTATCGAGCAGACCTTAAGAGCATGGCAAGTGCAAATAGATTGCACCAAGGTGTAAACCTTCGTGGCCATCAAGTGTGGGCAACGTATGAGCATTTCCAAGATTTACTAGTGATTCGCGGCATACCTGCTGAAGAAGAGTTACTGGATATCGTGGACTTCTTTTCTACTAATTCGGACCCTAATATATTCAAAGAGAGACATGCATTATCCCAATCTGAATTCCGCAAATTAATCCAACCGCTGATTCGAACTGGACACATTGTTCAGGATTTCCGAGGAGGATTTAGAACTGTCAGACCGAATTTATCGATTGACCGGATAGAATTACGTAAAGAATATTTGCGTAAAATGGTAACAGAGTACCCAATTATAACATTGAAACAATTCATGAGATTGGCTGGAACTCCATTCAAACCAGAAGAAATAAAATCGGTATTGAACTCATTTGAGGAAGATGGAACCCTAATCAAAGGTTTCCTAATCGAAGATTTGCATGAAGTGTGTTGGGGGCGAAAGGAATTACTCGATGAGGCAAAAGATATTCGTCCGATAAGGGACTTTGTGCTACCCCCAAGTGACCCAATATCACCTTATTTTGCAGATGTACTAAAGGAAAGGTTTGGTTTTGGATCTGCCTACTTAGTATTCAAGAATGCAGAACCAGTAGCGGCTTTCAAAGCTAATACTCGAAATAAAATAATTGAAGTCAAAGATTATGAAGGATCAGAAAAAGGTTGGAGAATTGTTAAAGAATTCGCATGGGAACACCAAATGCCTCTTGAAACCGAGTTAAGAATCGGTGGAAAGAAGATGACAAGATAGTCAAATCATGTCACCACTACCTTTTAATGGGGCCAATATAAGCAACACCTGTTGTCATGCAAAGTTATACCAAGTCTATTGCGCTAGTTTTACTTTTTATTGTCTCATTATCATCCCCTGCACTATCTAATGGTGCAATTGGACAATCAACTTCAGACATTGAGGTATTACATACTGCTACTAATCCTTACAATAACAAAACATACCACCTGTTAAGTGAAAGTTCGTGGTCAGAGTCGGCTCAGGTTGCTCGAGCACTTGATGGATTCTTGACAACTGTTGATGATGCTCAAGAAAATCAATGGATTTTTGACACATTTGCTAATTTTGATAACCAATCCAGACACCTGTGGATCGGACTATCTGACTCAAATCAAGAAGGTGAATATAGATGGCACGATGGCACTCCATTTCATTATCGAGATTGGGGTCAAGAACAACCCTCTGCAAATGATGCAGAAAATTATGTTCATATTGCTGGAACAAATATGGGCAATATAATGCCCGGAACTTGGAATGATTTAGATGACGACCCCCAATATTTCCCAGTATATGGTGTAGTCGAGGTAGGAGACGCAGTAGATTATGCCTTGAGATTTGATGGAAATGATGACAAGATAATTGTCGATGAAGATATACCAGGCTTCACCGGAAATATCTCAATAACAGCCAAAATTAACACACCAGATAGCAGTGGAATACAATTTGTCACTATGTTGGGAGACTATGGGTGGGGTTTGTACATTAACAACGGCTTGGTTTCATATTCAAGCGAATATTCAATTTCACGAAATCCTGTCTCAAACATATCAATCGATGAAAATGTGTGGACAGAAATCACTGTAGTAATCGAGGAAGGAGTTGGCGGCTACTTCCTAATCGATGGTGAAGAGGCTGGAGAAATTACATCTACAGATGCAGAAATACCACAAGGAGATTTTGGCTCCAACGATTGCTACCAATCTGGTGAGGAATGTGATGAACTTTACATTGGTAAGATGGGTGCAGGTTGTGATTGTAACTATTTTATGGGAATGATTGATTCAGTATCGATATCAAATCAAGAGCATTCGTTACAGTGGGGATTCCTCGAAGGCGAGGGCTCAATTACCAATGATGAATCAAACGAGTATCAAGGCGAAATAATTGGCGCATCTTGGGTTATGCCAGATGGTACCATTGTGGCTCAAGCAATCCAGTTATTTTCAGATGAGACACTGGTTGATATTTCTGGTCAAGCCGGCGATCAACTATTGTTCTTCATAGAAATCGAGGAATATACAAGGAATTTATACATCGATGCTTACATTGAATATGATAATTGGGATGATTGGGAAAATTACAACTTTGATGCATATTTTGGGCACAACTACATACCAAACTCTTGGCAGCACGATGACTTTCGAGAAGATAATTATGACTACATGTGGATGGATTATATGTGGCCTGAAGAGGGTGTTTTATGGATGGTAATTGTTCCTAAAACAGATATTGATTCGATGTCAATTTACACTTACATGGAAGTTGCAGACCCACCACCTTCAATTGATGAGATGACTGAGTTAGTCAATGAGATACCCGTAACTGGACAAACAATCGATGCCGGCAGAGGTGCTCCTGACGAAGATAGAGTTCTGTATTATTATGTCAACGTCACTGAAAATTTATCTGCACTTACAGTGAAAACTTATGGAGGCACAGGAAATGTTAACCTTGCAATACAAAGCCAAACTGTTCCCGATCCGTTTAATTCTTTTTGGGGATGGGAAGAACCGTGGTTTGAGGATTTTGATGACATTGGTTTGATTGGTGATTTTGTAGAAGTTGGAATGAAATCAGATTGGTCATCTGGCCCAGGTAATGAACACCAGGTAAGCCTCTATGATGTTAAACCTGGGTTGTATTACATTACTGCGTACACATTTGGTAAAACAGACGATTTCACTATTGTTGCTTCAATGTCATTTGAACCCGAAAATATTGAGCCTGAAGATGCTATTGAATTAATGCCTGGTGTTGCATATGGCCCATTAAGTGGCTACTACGGCTTGAGTCAATATTTCAAAATCAATGTACCTGAAGGAACTGAAAGACTAGAAGTTGATTTAGACCAAGGATTTGGAGAAGCATCGCTTTATCTAAAATTATCAAGTTCCCCTACTGGAAGTGATTATGATTACAAAAGTAATAGCCCCGGTGCTGGTGACAAAGTTGGATTTAACGATCCTACTCCTGGAATGTGGTACATCTTACTAGACACTGAAATGGTATTTGGAGATGTCAAGATTACTGCTTCTTTTGAAGATAGATATGTTTGGGATTATGATGGAACTCCAATTCAATTATTCAACAGTGAGGAAATTACTGGAATAGAAGCACCTATGGGTGAATCACTAAATTTCTATGTAGAATTAGAGATGCCTGGAGAATATTTGATGATTCAAACCTATGGAGGTAGTGGAGAGTTAGCTATGATGGCAACTGGTAATGTAATGTTCCTAGACTTCGACGATTTCTTTGACTTCTTTGATGAGGACATGTTCTTCTCAGAGGAAGGTAGACAAAGGCCTGGTGGTAATTTTGACTCTGAGGAAGCAACTGTATATTCAGACGGAATTGGTACCGAGCAGACCATCTTTGTAGATTTACCAGCTAATGGCAGGTTTGATATTACTGTTGAAGCAATTGAGGATTTTAGTGATGTGACAATTGTTGCAAGTTGGATATATTCTGATTTTATTGAACCAATTGAAAATCCTGAAGAGCCAAAAGAGCCTGTAGTAGAACTAAACTGTAGAGAAGTTGCGAAAAATGAAATGTCAAGTAAAGATCTTGATAAAAATGGAGTTCTTAGTCAAGAAGAGTTTAAATCAGTAATTATCAACAATAAAAATGTAGATTCTTCAACCGCTGATACAAATGTTGATGGAGAAATAGAATTCGCTGAATTGCTACAGATTTCATGCCAGTGCGATAATGAATTAGAGAATGTATTTTCACAATTATCACCCAATAACCAAGATTTGAGCATTGAACTTTTATCTTCCCAAGTTTATGAGAATGATTTTAATTTCTTTGATATTGATACCAATTCAAATTTGAGAATATCTCGTTCTGAAATAGACATATTGATTTTATTGTGTGAGACTACCTTTGATGCCTTTGATGTTGATGGAGACGGTGTCCCAGATGTTGATGACGCTTTTCCTAACGACCCAGATGAAACTAGGGATACTGATGGCGATGGTGTTGGGGACAATGCAGACCTTGCTCCATCAATTGCCAATGACTTGATTTATTCAGCTGGAGCAATTTTGGCGATTGGTTTGCTGGCGATGTTGGTATTAGTATCTCGTGGCTCAAGAAATAATGGAAGAGATGATGCATGGGATTCTGGTAAGCAATACAATATGTCAGAACAGATGCTAAATCTCCAAGAATCAAATGATTCAATTGAAAAACCATTGCAGATTACTCAAGATTCATTTGACTATGAAAGTGAACTAATGCAAAGCAATGTTGCTCAAACAAATATGGCAAACAACGACAACTTATTCGAACAACTACTAAACCCAACCGAATCGCCTCCTAATCAACTGCTTGGCATGATTGACGCAAATGGAATGGAAGTTGTCGAATATCCAATCGGCTCTGGCACAAAATGGCATAGGGACAACGCACAACAGCCCTGGGAAAGAGTTTGATCACACTCTTTTCTTGGGTTGCATAATACCTAGTGGTTTGAGCAATCTGACGATATGCCTGTGCAATTCAGGAAGGATTTCGAACATAATCAAAGCCATGAAAAACATGGCGAAAAGTGAGACGAACCTAGATGCATAATTATGACCAAATTCGAAAACACTCATGCCGTAAAAGGACCAAGTTGTATAGGTTTGATGCATCCATATTAAGCCAACATTACGGAAAATATTGAGTACATGAATTACTGGAATGGTGAACATAATAGCTCTAATTCTACGCTTCCAATCAAGATCAAGTACTGCTATAGCACCAATAAATATCACCATAGATTGAAGAGCAGTACATGCTAAAACAAAATTTATGCCAATAAAGGTTCCATCAGACATTATCAATTCGGTTTGAAATGGAAATTCACCAATAGTTTCAGCACTAAACCAACGGTTTCCATCCCAATCATCCCATAGCACTTTACCAGAAGAGGTTTCGACCCATGTATCTCCTAATTGGATATCACCAGTGCCTGAAAAACGATAGAATAAGGCAACTTGTGATGCTACAAACCATATTGCTAAAACGTTAAGCCATGGCACATGAGAAATCAGTAGATATGGCCCCCCAGCGTAAGCCATTGAACCTCTAGCCCAATTTAATGCTCTACGTGCTTTATCATCCGAGATATTGTTTTCCCAACGAGCAATTCCTATCGTCAAAGGAAGTGCAGATAAACTCATCACTGTCAATATTAAATCGCCCTTTTCTTGGTATCCCCAGGCACCATAGAAAAAATAACATCCAACTAAAATCCAGCCAAATTGTGCCAAACGAGTCGATTCTTTGGCTCTCATGTGCCAAGACAAAGCTAGTGAAACTAGTCCAATCGCACCAATTATTGGCACTATTGATGCTGCCTCCATGATTTATCCAATCAACCGTTAACCTTCAAAACTTGCATTATATGCAAAATAACTTGAATGGTTAGGTACAGCCACATATATGGAGGGGGCAATTATTGAGGTATCTCAAGTGAAATTCCCCGCCGGAACATCGCCTAATGGATCTATTGCCTATTTAGATAGAGATGGAGTAATCAATATTGGTAGTCCTAATTACATTAACAATCCAGATGAATTAACCATACTAGATGGAGCTGCTAAGTCCATCGGAGAATTGAAGCGTAATGGCTTCTTTGTTTGTATAGTAACAAATCAGTCAGCAATTTCACGTGGTTTATGGGATGAATTCCAATTATCAGAAATTCATTCACATATGCAAGAATTATTGTTATCGGTCGACAAGGACGCTCATATTGACTTAGTAATTACTTGTCCACACCGCCAAATAGACCGATGTAATTGTAGAAAACCAATGCCAGGTATGCTATACTTGGGTCATATTCAGCTACGAGATGATTTATCTCTTCCAACTGGCCTGAATGTAAATATCTCAATTCCGGATCAAATTATCCGTGTCAATTGGTGGAAAGACAAACCATCGCCAATTAATAGATTTGATTTTATTGTTGGGGATAGGAAAAGTGACCTTGGTGCTGGATGGGCTCGTGGAATAAGATTGTTCAAAGTTAATCCAAATATTGGATTAGTACAAGTTATTGAAAGGGTTTTGGATTTTACAGATAATGGTGATTCTTTCCAGCCGGTGAGGTGATTATGTGGGTTGGCTTGGTTTAGACGATACAGACCATCTCGGCGGCGGTTGTACAACCCACACTTTATTTGAGTTAATTCAAGAAATTCCGCCGCAATATTTGGTAAGTTCTCAAAGACTAGTAAGATTGTATCCTTTCGCTAAGCAAAGGACCCGTGGTAATGCTGCAGTAGCAATAAATATTGAAGGCGATGATTACACAGAATTATTATCATTCCTTGATACTTGGTGGAAAGAAAAAATTTCTCCGTTAAAGGGTAATTTAACACAATCTGAATCATATTCTAGACAACAAAGTCCAACAGACCCAGGAATGGTTTGGTTTGAACAACAACCGGATCAAAATGTATATTGGAATTGTGTTCGAAAGGAGGTATCCATGAATGAAATACCTGATGCTAACAAATCATGGGGTGGGCATGGTAAGATTGGTGCTACTGCCGCTGTTTCATGGCCTGCTGAAAATTTTACTTTCGAAGCAATTAGTTGGCGAACAAAAGATTTTGTCAAGGCAGGCAGAACCCGTAAGGTAGATCTTTCTAGATTAGACGAATTAGATTCAGACCCAAACACTTTCATGTCACGAGACTTAAGGTCTAAGTCTGTATTAATCTCTCCTAGGGGAAATTGTCCGGTATTATTTGGTATTAGAGCGCGAACAGAATCTTCTGCAATTAATGGCTGTAAATATCTACTAGAATCAAAAATCACGGAACCTGTGGAGGGCTTCATGGTGTTTCAAACTAATCAAGCAACTGATGACCATCTAGGTGTGAATTCTGTAGCAATCGTTGATGATATTCAAATTAAGCAGCGCGGTACTGTAAAAATACATTGCGAGGATGAATCTGTCCTAATGGCATTTGCTGAATCTGGAGATGTCAAGAATCTTTCACAATGGTTGAAAAAGGGAGATAAGATTGAATTCAATGGTTTAGTCTCTCAAGACCAAGCAATTCACTTAGAACGTTTGAGAGTCTTATCTGCCACACCAAACAAAATACGTCCAAAGTGCCCAGAATGTAGTGTTACAATGAAATCTATGGGCAAAAATCAAGACTTGAGATGTCCTAAATGTAAGATTAGAAGCCCTAACCACTGGCAGGAAGTTAACCGAATACCGCCATTTACTAACTGGGTCCAACCTCCAAGCGATTCAATGAGGCACCTCTCTAAGCCCATTGATTGGAACTAACAAAAAATTAATTTAATTAGGCACAATTTACAAAAGTGCGTCTCTAATAGGATATTCATGGTTGATGAGACAACTACCAAGAATATTGCATATGCCATTTTTGCTATTTCATTTTTCATCATGATATACTTCATTACAAAGCAAGCAAAAGAAAATCGTTTGACATCAATTGATCAAAATGCACCAAAGATTGCTGGTTCAGATGAACTATTAGGCGGTGCGAAAAATCCACAACAATTTGATGAGCCAGATGATGACGCACTCGATGAAATGGCTGAATTGCTTGGAGAAGACGAAGATTAATTTACTAATTCTAAGCCGTTTTCCACGATTTTTAATTGAGTAATTACCTCACCACAAATTAGTTTCCTCAGATGGCCAGTTTTAGTTCTAGAAAGTGTCCACACCTCATAACCATCAGTGACAAAATGATTCTCTGCTCTTGCAAAAATATCTCCTTGACGTTTTCCACTAACATCCAAACTACCTTTACTTATCAGCAATATTCTGATTTTTTCGTTAACTGATTTACCTAAATTGGAGATCTGTTCAAGTTGTTTTTTGGGAATTTTACCACTAGAATCGCACCAATCATCAAGAATGACAAGTTCTACTGAGGGTAATGTATTAGCCGCTGAGATGACTGCTTCAATTGCTTTGTCCAGAGCACCAGCAATCATCATGGCATGAAATCTAGAGGATGATACCGGCGATAGATGGCTAAACAGTTGAGGGAACCTATCTGGGTTTGGCATATCCAATCCAACCCACAACACTCTGCCACCATTTTCAATTACATCAGCGGACATATGTAGGCCAACAGTAGTACCACCCACACTACCCTCGACCGCCAAATGAATCCTGTTAGAAGTGGAATTGGTGCTCCATCGCATAATACCACTGGGGTGCCGATAGTGAATGACTATTTTGGTAATTCATAGTAACATTATTTGACCTATGAACACGACCACTAACCATGGCAGATTCAGAGAAGGGTGTGAAATTCACTGTTAAAAAAGGGGAGAGGATACCAAGAAAGCCTCTCGGTGAATACTCTGAAGCAGATAATTTAGGGCAAGCAATCTCTCGTGATGGTTTTCTTGGAACCGCCATGGACGATAAAAATCAATATGGGCCGGTATCAATGATGATTTTGTTGTTGATTGTGGCTACTATCACTGGATTAGCGCTTAAGTTATTGAGTCGCTGAGGAAATCTCTTCAGTTTCAACTGGAGCCATTGCTATTCGAATAAACAGTATAGCAAGTATTGTTGAAACTAGGAAAAATATTCCCACATAGTTTGAGATGTTATACCACATCATTCCGAGACCAACTAGAGAAATGTAAGCAACTAATTGGCAGACTGCGGATGCTCTGTCCAAACGATTAGTCGTTTCAATACTTAATTTACCATTATTCTCAAGCATATACGTGTAAATAAGGAAGTAAATACCTTGGAATGGCAAAGTGGCGGCAATTATTGATAGTGCAATCTCGCGGATTTGTTTAGGATCTGATTCTTGCTCAATTCCTTGAAACAGCATCACTGCTGTATTAGTTCCGAGTAGAGCAGCCATTATTGTCCAGCGTTTGTCCTGTGATGAGGTTCTACTCTCAACATTCACTGATTTATCGGACATATCACTAATTTGACAAACAAGGGTTTCTAATTTTTGTATGTTTTGAACAAAAATATCATGTTTCCATGTGCCTAAATTCCGGCGGAACACACCATTTAGTCAATCGAAATGTTATAGGAGGTTATTCATGACCATTGTACATGGCCTTTTGCCCGCTAGATTACCGATACGGCTCTCAAGACTTCAAACATATTTGGTCTGAGCTTGGAAGACATGAAAGACAGCTTGAGGTTGAGAGAGCACTAATTTGGGCTCATATGCAACTTGGAAAGGTTCCCAAAGAAGATTATGATGCGGTTGCAGCGATAGCAAATCCCAATTCGGTAACTAAAGAACGTGTCTCGGAAATCGAAGCCGAAACTAAACATGACATCATGGCTTTGACTAAAGCAATGGCCGAAGCTGCTGGAGATGCTGGTTGGTGTATTCACCTTGGAGCAACTTCGAATGATATTGTTGATACTGCAGTAGCTTTACAACTAAGAGATAGTATCGTTTTACTGAGAGAACAATTGTGCTTGTTAATCGGTGTTTGTGCAGATGTTGCTGAACGCGAGAGAGATACTGTAATGCTTGGTAGAACACATGGTCAAGCTGCAGTTCCAATCACCTTTGGATTAAAGGTTGCAGTATGGCTTGATGAACTCCGTAGACAATTAATAAGATTGGATGAAGCATCTCCAAGAATCTCTGTTGGAAAGTTCTTGGGAGCCGTTGGAACAGGTGCTGCCCAAGGAGAAAATGCTAGAGAGTTACAAAGATTAATTTTAACTCATTTAGGATTAGGAGTACCACTTGCAACAACACAAGTAGTCGGTCGAGACAGATACATCGAGTATGTTTCTTGGCTGGCAAATGTTGCAGCATCTTGTGAAAAGATTCTGCAAGAGATTCGAAATCTGCAACGCTCAGAAATTCAAGAGGCCGGTGAAGGCTTTGATATCAAAAAGCAAGTTGGCTCATCAACTATGGCTCACAAGAAAAATCCAATTAAATCTGAAAATGCTTCCGGTCTAGCCAGGATTGTTAGGTCAATGATAATACCAACTTACGAAAATGCCTTGCTTTGG
>MDSV01016555.1_pt1 | contig 12542 bp, 11 predicted proteins | sample 810851 | NCBI WGS metagenome assembly MDSV01 (sample SAMN05326640, study PRJNA326480) | marine metagenome | isolation source: seawater | place: Atlantic Ocean: North East | collected 2012
AATAAAGATTTGAAGAATAAAATTTCAATTCTACAGGAGATGGTTTACAAAGTTAATTTGGCTAATGCCAAGTTGCTTTATACGAATCAAACTTTAGGAAATGCCTCCCTTAATGAGCGACAAAAAAATAAAATTGTCGAGTCCATTTCAAAAGCTGATTCGGTGGAAGAAGCAAAAACTATTTTTGAAACACTTCAAAGCACTGTGAGCAGTGCGTCCGAGCGACGTACTCCAAATTCATTGAGCGAAGCTGTTAATAGAGGACGCGCATCCACGCTTTTTGCTGGTCGACGTAAGGAGAATAAACCTACCAGTCCTGAACTGGACAGGTGGAAAATTCTTGCAGGACTAGACAAATAACTTTTCTATAATAACTATTTAAGGAGGATTTACAAAATGTCTGTTTTAGAAAAACTAACTGAAGGCATCGTTGAACGTTCACTCCGTAGAGAAGGTGCGGCACTCATTAACAAGTGGGCACGCACTGGACTCTTAGAGGGAATGGGAGACGATCGCAATTCAAACAACATGGCTCGACTGCTTGAGAACCAAGCAAAGGAGCTACTTCGAGAGGCATCCACCATGCAAGCTGGTGATGTCGAGGGATTCGCCTCCGTGGCTTTCCCAATCGTTCGCCGAGTTTTCGGTGGACTGCTGGCACAGGATATTGTTTCTGTTCAGCCGATGAGCTTACCTTCGGGACTCATCTTCTTCTTGGACTTTACCCATAACGCCAATCGTCTCGATAGCGGAACTGGTTCGGTCTATGGTGGAAACGTGGTTGGTCGCCAGATCACTGGTGGTATTGATCAGAAGTATGTCAGCGCTGCTGACATGGACACTGATCAGAACTCATCGCTTGATCGTGGTTTCTACAACCTTGCTGGTGCATCTAGTTCGCCAACTGGTTCGTCGGCTGCTCTTGCTGGTAATTTAACGCAGCACGGTGCAGTTATCGATCTTAACGCGCCTACTGAAGCTCAGAAGAAGCTGCTCCGATATGACCCCGACCTTTTGGCGTTGGGTGATGGACACACGGTTTTGATTGCTCAATGCACAGTTGCAAACATTGAGACTGGTGGTTTGAGCTTGAATAAGCGAGCTATCTCGTCGATTGATCTTGACGTTTCTGCTGGTACTTATGACTCTAGCAAGATTCGGAATCTTGCACAGGTTCGACGTCTTGCGGCTCTTGGTTCCACCACTCACCACCCCTCTGAGGATGGCTGGGATGGTTCTGAGACTCAGGTTTTCTTCGTTCTCGTTGGTCAGGACGCTAACGTCGCCGCTGGTTCTGATGGCACTGCTGTTGGTGCGGCTGTAACGTGCAACTACCCTGCAACTGACACTTTCTCTGCTGCTGACGCGCTCGGTGGTGTTAAAGGTGCTAGTGACTGGGGACTTGAGAATGAGTCGGGAATTCCCGAGATCGACATCAAGGTGGACAGCATCGCTGTAACCGCCGTGACGAAGAAGCTCAAGGCTAAGTGGACTCCAGAACTGGGTCAGGATCTCAATGCTTATCACAATCTCGATGCCGAGGTTGAGCTTACTGGTATTCTCTCCGAGCAAATTGCTCTTGAGATCGACCAAGAGATCCTTAACGATCTTGTTCAGGGTGCTACTGCTGGTACAATGTACTGGTCGCGGTCACCCGGTCTTTTCGTGAACAAGGAGACTGGTGCGGAGCTTGGTGCTCTGTCTGCTGCTCCTGATTTCACGGGTACGGTTTCCGAATGGTACGAGACGCTTGTTGAGACGATCAACGACGTTTCCGCTCGAATTCACCGTAAGACCCTCCGTGGTGGTGCTAACTTCTGTGTCTGTGGACCGGAGGTTGCTAACGTTCTTGAGTTCACCAGTGGCTTCCGCGCAAGCGTTGTTGCTGATGATGCCAAGGGCGAAATTGGTGCTGTGAACGTTGGTTCACTCTCGAAGAAGTTTGAACTTTATGTTGATCCTTACTTCCCCCGAAACGTGATTTTGGTTGGTCGTAAGGGTAACAGCTTCCTTGAGAGCGGATATGTTTACGCTCCATATGTACCGCTGCAAGTCACGCCTACCATCTTTGGTGAGGACGATTTCGTGCCCCGCAAGGGAGTCATGACTCGTTACGCCAAGCAGATGGTGAAGCCTGACATGTATGGTCTGGTCGTTGTTCGAGGACTTCTTGGTGAGGCTGGCGCAACTAGCTAATCCATAAGGTCTTAGACTTTTAAATAAGATCCCGTCATTGAGTAATCTTTGGCGGGATTTTTTTTTGCTTTGAACGGAACTTTTAGCGAAGTTCGATACTATTTATAAAGACGAACATAGGCGCAAGCCTCTTATATTTTCAATCACAGGAGATAAATACAATGGCAGGTAAATTAGGATTAGGTCTTTTAGAGACTCTTTTAGAAAATTTGGACAGAGACATCAACTTGGCGGATACAGATCTGTCTAGTGTTAAGTCTGTAACATGCGCTTCGTCCGCTACGACGGGCTTTAAGCAGGGAGCAATGTTTGTGCCTTGCATCCCGAACGCTGCACAGCAAGATATGACTGGTGCGGGCGCTGTCAATGTAACATCCTTTTACACGGCTGTCACTACTGACAGTGCTGATGCTTTGACTTTGGCAGCAGGCACTGAGCTAGGTCAGTTGAAGAAAGTTCAAATGATTGTGGATGCAGGCGATGGAACTTTAACAATCGCAGACCCTGTATCGGCTTCTCTGGATGTTATTACCTTTGCTGATGTTGGTGACTTTGCACTATTGATGTGGGCAGGCACCGCATGGCGCGTTTTAGAGCTTGGTAACGATGCCGATGGCGCATCCGCTCCAGCAATCGCTTAAAATAATCACTTAGATTAAATAGCAACTGTAAAACCCCCAGCTTCGGCTGGGGGTTTTTTTATAAAACATCACATATTGTTTTACATTTTTTGTGTTTTGTTGTAATATTAATATAACAACTTAGGGAAAAATATGACAAAGAAAATCCTCAAAGGTCCTTCTCACAAAAAAATACCCATGGACCCAAAAGAACGAGAGAAGCTGTTAGCAACAGGAGATTATGATCCCCCCGCACAGACACAGTTTCAAAATTCTTATACTCAAGAGATTGAGACTTTAAAATTACAGGTCCTAGAACTTGAACAAGCACACAACAACCTAAAGGCGCACTATCACGAGTTTGTTAAGACCATGGTCGCCTATCTTAAAGAAAACGAAGAAGAATAAACGTTTTTGGATTTTAAACACTATTTATTAGAGCTATAAGGAGGCTATTATTATGGGTAAGAAAAAGAAGATCGCAAGATATCCACAAAAATTTGGCAAGAAGTTCGCGGCACATCCGATCGCGAAGGCTCTCAGCCCTGTTGTTGAGGCAGTCGAGGCAGCAATTGAAGCTGTTGCAGAAGCCGTGATGCCTGCGGACGACGACGAAGCCCCAAAGGCTGCTCCCGAAGCAGCAAAGCCTGAAGCGGCTAAACCAGCAGCCAAGCCTGCAAAGAAAGCCCCAGCCAAAAAGTCGAGGAAGAAGACGCTCGGCGATGCTTAAAGATGTCCTTCTAACTATTTATAGTTATAGGAGGACCGTCTCATGGCATTACCAACTCTAAGTCCGGTTAGCAATTCATCAGTATCTAAACTTCCCGTTACAGGTACTACGGGCGACGTTGCTGCCGCTCTCCCTTATGGTGTATATACTACATCAACTGATTTCTTATCAGGAGCAGCGCAGCAAGTTGCATACGTTTATAAAAAATTGGGCGGCGATGTTCTCGATATTGAGATTAAAGCTGACAATGTTTACGCGGCTTACGAAGAGGCTTGCCTAGAGTACTCCTATATATTAAACATACATCAAGGTAAAAATGTCTTATCCAATGTGCTCGGCGCAACGACGGGAACGTTTGACCACACAGGGGAATTAAAAACCGGAACTGACATTTCCGATAAATTTCCAAGATTTACATTTGACTACTCACGGCGATACTCAGAAGCAGCCGCAACCGAAGCGGGCGTCGGTGGCTCTGTGCCCATCTATTCGGCATCATTTAGCCCCCAGCAGGACAAACAGGACTATGATCTTCAAGAGATCATTCAAGCCTCTTCTTCCGTCAATACGGCGGAGTTTTATAATAAAGTTGACAACAACAAAATTGTGGTAATGTCAGTTTTTTACAAAACACCCGAGGCTTTTTGGAGGTACTATGGGTACTACGGCGGAGTAAATGTAGTTGGAAACTTGGGCTCATACGGGCAGTATTCTGATGAGTCAACTTATGAAGTCGTCCCAGTGTGGCAAAATAAACTTCAAGCTATGGCATATGAAGATGCCCTAACGACTAGAACATCTCATCACAGTTATGAGATTATTAATAATAAAATACGAATATTTCCAGCCCCCACTGATTCCACTCCTGATGAGATGTGGATTAAATTTATGGTCCCTTCAGACCCTTGGGAAGAAGAATCAACTAGAAAGATGGGTATCGAAGGAGTGAACAATTTAAACACTGTGCCGTTTGCGAATGTCAGATACGAAACAATCAACAGTATCGGAAAGCAGTGGATTCGCAGGTTCTGTCTGGCTTTATGTAAAGAAACATTAGGGCAGATCAGGGGCAAGTTCGGTACACTTCCTATACCGGGAAATGACGTTCAATTGAACGGATCCGACTTGCTATCACAAGCTAAAGAAGAGCAGCAAATGCTCAGAGACGAGTTAAAAGAGGTGCTGGATACGCTCACATACGATAAACTGACTGAGAGCGATGCAGCGATGGTGGAGAATAATGTAAAAATTCAAAGCCACATCCCAGTTAACATTTTTACGGGGTAAATAAATGGCTTCATCTGATGATAACAAATGGTCACAGCCAGCTAATCCTCCTCCTCCGTTATTTACGGGCAAGAAGGAAAAGGATCTGGTTAAGCAAGTTAACGACGAACTAATTGAGCGTGTTATCGGTCAATCTGTGGCTTATTATGCTGTCAGCCAGAAGCACACTAATTTTCATTCTGTTTATGGCGAGGCGATAAATAAAACTTTTTTGCCTCCGATTCGTGTTTATGCTCTCATCGAAGGTCCAGAGTCTACCACCACTACTGGTAGATACGGAGTGGATAAGACCAGAACTATTACTGTTCATTTTCACAAGAGACGACTGACAGAAGATCAAGACTTATTTGTTAGAGTAGGTGACTTTGTTTTGTATGGCGATAAAATGTATGAAATTGTAAAACTCGCTGGAGGCGGCTCAAAAATATTTGGGGACGTAGAAACTGAAATGGAAATAGCTGCAACCTGCGCCCAGTCAAGGGAGGGTGTATTCGATGGAACGTGATGAAAGAGATATCCATGAGCATGACTACGTTGTGCCGCCTTCCACGTTAGAAACAATTGATGCGTCTGTCGTGGAGCATGTTAAAAATAAGTTAAATCTTTTTGCCACCACAAACAAGGGATGGAAAAAAGTACCAGTTCTTTGGGTCGCTCCAGAGAGAACCTACCAAAGGAAGAAAAACAAAGATCTTAGAGATGACCACGGTACTTTAATTTTACCGCTGATCACCATTGAGCGTGTTGCGTTGCAAAAAGACGCTGTAAAAAAAGGAACCATGGGAGTCAACATTCCGGCTGTTCGTGATGCCATGCAAAATCAGTTTACAATCGGTCAGGTGATAAATCAAAAAAGAACTAGCGATCACGAGAAGGCTAGAAAGTTTAAAAAGCATGGAAATATAAACAAGCCCGATGTTGGTAGAGCAGACCAGAACAGAAGAGAGCGCGACAAGACTAAGAAGCAGGTGGTATACGATTACATATCAGTGCCGCTACCCATATATATAAATGTAACTTACAAGATCTCTCTTAGGACCGGATACCAGCAACAACAAAATGAACTCTTGATGCCATTCATCACCAGATCTGGACAAAAAAACGATTTTAAGATCAAGGCAGAGCATCATCAATATGTCGCACATTATGAGGCTGATTACACTAAAAGTAACAACGTCAGCGACATGCAGGAAGGAGAGAGAATGTATGAGTGTGAAATATCTTTAATTGTAAATGGATATTTAATCGGAGACGGACCCAATCAAGACCAGCCAAAAGTTGCTCGTCGAATGGGCGCGACAAAAATTCACTATGGACGTGAGCGTAGTATTCTGGGTGACATGAATGAGTGGATGGAGGACGACCACCACCGAGGCAAGCTAAGAGAGGAGTTGCTTAAAAAAGAACGCGATTCGTAGAATAAAAAGAATTACGTCGATATTACTTTTGGGTCAACACAATACTATTTATATCAGTAACAAGTGCCCAGCGCGGCACAATCTATGTAACCTAATCGTATTGTATATTGTAGGAGAAAAAAAACATGGCTGACGATAGACAATTTAAGTTTGTATCACCGGGGATCTTTGTTAATGAAATCGACAATTCCCAACCACCCGGCTTACCCGCCGCAATTGGACCAGTAATCATTGGTCGCTTTGAAAGAGGACCGGCTTTAAGACCTGTTAAGGTGAGTACCTTTGCTCAATTCGTTGAGCAATTTGGCAATCCTATTCCGGGTCGTATCGGCGGAGACATCTGGCGATCTGGCAATAAAATTGCCCCGACCTATGCTGCTTTTGCTGCTCAAGCGTGGCTACGAAGCACGCCTGCCGCAACGATTGTTCGACTTCTCGGTCGCTCGCACAACGATGCTAGCGCGGGTCACCCGTCTGAAGCGGGTTGGCGAGTTGAAGCCTCTGGAAAACAAATTAGTTCGACTCAGGGCACCAACGCAGGCGCTTACGGGTTGTTCGTTGTGCAGTCCGGTTCGGCTGCTGCCCAAGTTAACGGAACTCTGGCGGCTGTCTTTTATCTCAAGGAAGGTTCGCTTGAGCTTTCTGGAACGGATCACGGCGGTACTGCACAGACTGGTTCAGCAGTTGCCGTCCGAAACGTGGCTGAAGGACACGGATTCCGCTGCCTGATTAGAAATGGTGCGGGAACATTAGTTGAAGATGTTATTGTAAACTTTGACGTCGACAACAAACGATACATTAGAGATAGATTAAATACTAATCCCACTTTGCTCAACTCCAACGTCTCAACTGACGCCAAGACTTACTTCTTGGGTGAAACTTTTGAAAGAAACCTTGTTGATGTTTGCGGAGCCTCATCTGCTGCTTACGCAGATGGCACTGGTGGTAGTTACGCTTTTGTTATGGCACTTCAAGCAGAGTCAACTGATTTGGCGGCTTCGCTTCCACTTAGCCACCACTTGAGAAACACACAACCTTCACGATCTGGTTGGGTTATTGCTCAGGACTTGACGACAAATACTGCTGCCTACGCCGCTCGCTCGCAACAGAAGCTGTTCCGAATCGAGTCGCTTGACGATGGTGAATGGACACAAGAGAATCTTAAAATCTCTGTTGAGGCTATTAAGAAGTCTACGAACAAGAGTGATCCTTATGGTCAATTCACAGTTTCTGTGAGAAGACTTAGTGACAAGGATGGCGCTCCGGAGTATGTCGAGCGATTCGCAGGTTGTAATCTCAACCCGAACTCCCCCAATTACGTTGGGAAGAAAATCGGAGACTCTTACTACGAATGGAGTGAGACTGAGCGACGCTGGACGGAGCGCGGAAACTATCCGAACCAGTCACGATTCATTCGGATTAAGATGAACGCTGACGTTGATGACGGCGCAACTGATCCTAAGTTGCTTCCATTCGGATTTATCGGTGCTCCTCGACTTACTGGATTCTCTTTGTCGATGAATGCCTCTAATGGTGGTGAGACTCTCTTGAAGCACTTCCGAACAGAGGATGCAGCGACCATAAAGACTGTTGTCGGCGCTGCTGGCATTCCACACTCAAAGGGTGACGCCAATGAGGCGATTCATAGCACGGGTGGGGCTGCTAAATTCCACATCACTTTCCCGAAGCACTCTTGTAAAGTTAATTCTAAGGATGTTTCACTTTCTGATCCAACCAAGACCTACTGGGGTCTAGATACTGGTCGAAAGAAGATGACGGACGGTACGCTTACTAAACAGTATGACGCTTCCGTTAAAGATTTGGCTCACGCTTTCGCAGCTAGCGGAACGGACCTTATCTACTCTTACGCTCCTGACGGTGTTGACGCCGCTGCTGGTACGCAGGTCACTGCAAATCAGCCAAGTGCTGAGTCAACTGATATTTTGGCAGCAGCCAATGATAGTTCGACTCTTGACGGAGATAACGCCAACCAAGAGCGCTCAGACGTCTTCACTCTTGATGACCTTAAGGCTGATGGTACGGCACATGCAACGTGGCAGCAGGGCTCAAGGCGAGCAGGAACTTCTTTCACCGCTGCCAGCGGATCGTATGAAGAAGTCCTCGACCAAGGTTTTGATCAGTTCTCAATGCCCATGTTCGGCGGCGCAGACGGTCTTGATATTCTTGAGCAAGAGCCTTTCCGTAACAGTAGTGTCAACAACAGTGTTGCGGCAAATGCACCTCTAAGCGGTCGTACCGAGCTTACAAGCTACGCTTTTAACTCTGCAAAAATGGCTGTAGATTCAGTTGCCGACCCTGATGTCGTAGAAGGAAATGCAATTTGCATGCCCGGTATTACCAACTCTGACCTCACTGACCACATGCTTGAGGTTGCTGAGGGACGAGCCGACATGTTGGCGATTATGGACCTCGAAGGTGGGTATGTTCCAACGTCAGAGGGCTTGACCGAGGATATGGGAAGTGTCACCACTACCATTAATAACCTCAAGAGTCGAGACATCAACAGTAGCTACGGTTGTGCATACTACCCATGGGTCCAAATTAAGGACACCGTGAATGATTCAGTTCTTTGGGCACCGCCCTCTGTCGCAGCGCTCGGAGTTTTCTCCAGCACTGACAGAAACGAAGAGCTTTGGTTCGCACCTGCTGGATTTACCCGAGGTGGACTCTCCGAGAACGGTGCCGCTGGGCTTCCAGTTGTTGGTGTCCGCTCTAGGCTCAACTCTAAAGAGAGAGACAAGCTGTATGAGGCTAGCATTAACCCAATCGCACAGTTCCCAGCAGAGGGTATTGTAATCTTCGGTCAGAAGACCTTACAGGTTACTCCTTCGGCTCTGGACCGAATTAACGTGCGACGGCTAATGATTTTCCTCAAGCGGGAAATCTCCAAGATTGCTGCCACCACGCTCTTTGACCAGAACGTACAGGCTACTTGGAATAGGTTTAAAGGACCGGCAGACATTCTGCTGGCTTCTGTCAAAGCTCGGTACGGTCTGTCGGCTTACAAATTGGTTCTTGATGAATCAACCACAACGCCAGACTTGATTGAGAGAAACATTATGTATGCGAAGGTACTCCTCGCGCCACAAAGAGCCATCGAGTTTATTGCTCTTGACTTTGTGATTACGCGCTCCGGAGCCTCTTTCGCCGACTAATAAAAAAAAGTAGGTTTGGGTAGAAATAATATTCTACCCAGCCTATTTATAATAACCATCATGTTGTATAACACATAGGAGACTTATAAAAATGGGTGCAGGAAATCATTTTTGGAGTGACAGTATTAGCGAGCCGAAGAAGGCTTATAACTGGGTTATGGTTTTTGCCGGTGTCCCGCAGTGGATGCTCAAAACCGCAACCAAACCGAATTTCACAATTACTGAAAGTTCACACAACTTTTTGGGACATACTTTTTATCATCCCGGTCGAGTTGAGTGGCAACCGATTGATGTAACATTAGGAGATCCTGTCCAGCCTGATGCGTCTGCTACCATGATGAACATGCTTCGTCAAATGGGATACGATTATCCTGATGGTTTAGATTACGCAAACGGTCGCGATGGACGCGGACCTACTGGCATCAGCAAGAAGCGTGCAGTTGCTGCTATGGGTGAGACTAAAATCACTCAGCTTAATGCAGACGGAGAAGAGCTTGAAAGCTGGAAGCTGATCAACCCCTTCATCACCAAGGCAGAGTTTGGTTCATTGGACTACTCTTCTGATGAAATGGTTGACGTGTCAGTTTCAATTCGTTACGATTACGCTATTTGCACTACCGTTGACTCGAAGCTCAGGATCGCAGGCGGGTTTAACCGCAATCCTCAGCCTCGACCAAAAGGTAATGGCGGCGGCGTTATTTAATTTAGTCACAAAAAACCTTTAAAAAAAATCTTATTATGGTATATTTATAGTACGAGGCTTTGAAGCCCGATTATTCATCGACTGCAATAAGATTTTTTTTTATCAAGACACACATAAGAGGTTTATATGAGTAGCAGAAATTTGGATCGAACCACGGGCATGCCCAAGGACGGTCCTAACTTGAAAGACGGTGGTAGCGCAGAAGCTGCCATCGCGGCGTCTGCCGCATCCCCCCCTGATCCCACACCTGCCGCAGGCGGAAGCACGAGTTCACTCTTAAATTTCGCCCGACCCACAGAGTGGGTTGATTTGCCTTCCAATGGTAAGTATTACCCACAGGGTCACCCATGGCATAACAAGAAGCAGGTGGAGATTAAGTTTATGACGGCACGCGAGGAAGACATCCTCGCTTCGAGGAGCCTCCTTCAAAAGGGTATCGCTATCGACAGGATGCTACAGAGCGTGATTGTAGATAAGATAGACATGAAGAGCCTCCTTATTGGAGATAAGAATGCACTCATGGTTGCTGCTCGCGTTACTGGTTATGGTCCTAATTATCCAGTAACCTACAGTTGCCCTAATTGTAGAGCGTCAGCCGAACTTGAATTTGACCTGACAACCTTTAAAGGGTTGGAACCCAATAAAGAGTGGTGCCAGAAGTACAACGTTAGGATGAATAACAACGGCTATTACATTACTTTGCCAAAGACAAAAGTCACGGCAAACGTTCGTTTTCTTAATGGGAACGACGAAGAGAAGTTAGACAAGCTAGCTCAAAATAAGAAGAAGGCTAATCTCGGCGAGAGTCGCATGATTGACCAATTCAGGTTGATGATCGTGGATCTTAATGGTGAAACAGATCGTTCAACAATCTCGTCGTTTTGTGAAAACATGCCAGCAGGAGATTCCCGTATCTTAAGAAAATCTTTCTTAGAAATTAGACCAGACCTAGACACTAGCTTTAATTTTGTATGCCAAGAGTGCTACCACGAAAGCGAAGGAGATATGCCGATTACGGCGAACTTTTTTTGGCCTGACGAGTGATTACATTGAGCATATGTATGAGCAATTCTTTTTGCTCAAATATCACGGTGGCTGGAGTTTCATAGAGGCTTATAACTTGCCTACTAAAATAAGAATGTGGTTTTTGGATAGGCTTATTAAACAGAAAAACGATGAAAATGAAGCATCGAAGTAATAGCTTGATATCTCTCTGCTACCTTGGGCACCTACTCGGTGCCCTTTTTTTTGATTCGTACACTATTTACTACGTCGAATAGTATCTTCGACTTGGAGGTTAAAAATGGATTTTCAAAGATTCCTAGAGGAGACAAATTGTCCTCAAGAATTGGTCCAAACAGATCAACAAAAAATAACCATTGATTTGAATATGAACGCGAACGGAACTTTGAATGAAACTTTATTTGGAGCCTTCGCTAACATAACTAAATGGTTGCTTAAGACAACTTTGGATTTAGACCTAGATAAGTGGGCTGTGCCCGTGGCTTTTAGGGGCAGCAATTCGCAAATTAAAAGTTTTAAAAAAGCATTCAGGGGCGAAAGAAAATACATTCGCGCCGCAAAAAGGTTTGGTCTTGACGACCCGAGAACTTATAGAAATAAATTTTCTTTGGAGCGTTCCATCAAGCGATTTGAACAAACAACAGGCTTGAAGTGGCCTATTGAATAAAGTCGCGTGACAAGCACGCAAGAGGTTGTAGCGTAGATGCCTGATTATACTCAAAAAGACATCAAAGAAAGAACTGAACTTGAAAAACAGTTGGCAGGACAGATCGATAAACGTCTTGCCAAACTGAAAGATATTCAGACTTTTAATAATGATACTGCTGCCAGCATCAATCAGCAATATACAAAGCTGCAAATGGTTGCCCAGCAAGAGCAGGCTATCTTCGATACACAAAAGGAAGCCTACGATCTTTTAATGTTAAGTTCGGGAGAGCAACAAGCGAAAGCTGACGCTCTTACAAAACAACTTGAAAAGGGCGAAGCCTTAACTGAAGCACAGATGGAAGAACTTGAGCTTCTTAATCAGGCAAACGCTGCACGAGCACAAGGTGCGGATGCATATAAGAGTATGGTGAGTGGAGTCCGTCAGAACTTAGCTTTGCAGAAGCAGGTGACCGAAGAAGCAAAAGAACAGCAACAAATCAACGATGTTTATGCTCGCGACATCGGCGTCAAACTTGCCAACTCTTTAGGGCTTGTTAAAAAAGAGCAGAAATCGATTACAAAAGAATTTATGAAGAGTAAAAATAAAGCTCTCTTCATGAAAAATGCAGTAAAAGGCATCGCATCACAGATCTCTCTTGTCAATATTGGCACCAAGCTGATGCAGAGCGGCTTCCAAATGATGGTCGGTCTGACAGCAAAAGCGTTTGGTATGGGCGGTGG
>MDSV01142464.1_pt1 | contig 12542 bp, 10 predicted proteins | sample 810851 | NCBI WGS metagenome assembly MDSV01 (sample SAMN05326640, study PRJNA326480) | marine metagenome | isolation source: seawater | place: Atlantic Ocean: North East | collected 2012
GTGTAGCTCAATTGGTAGAGCGCCGGTCTCCAAAACCGGAGGTTGGGGGTTCGATTCCCTCCGCTCCTGCCAAAACAAGGATGAAGAATGATTAACCCGCTAAAATTTATTCAAGAAGTTAAACAAGAAGCTTTTAAGGTAACTTGGCCAAAAGGTAAAGAAGTTGCTCTTGGATCAGTAATGGTTTTCGTTTTAGCAACTATTGCAGCAATTTTCTTTTTACTACTTGATCAAATATATAAGTTTTTATTGGATATAATTTTAACTATTAATTTTTAATATGAAGAATTGGTATATTGTACAAACATTCTCTAGTTTTGAACAAAAAGTTGCAGAAACTTTAAAAGAAACTATTAAAAAAAAGGAATTAGAAGGTCAAATAGAAGATGTGCTGGTACCAGTACATGAGGTTACTGAAGTAAAAAGGGGTAAAAGAGTTCAAAGAAAAAAGAAATATTTCCCTAGTTACGTTTTAGTGAAAATGGAAATGAATAAAGAGCTTTATCATATGATAAAAAACATTCAAAAAGTAACAGGATTTTTAGGTACAGCTGGTACTCCAGCTAAAGTTTCTGATAATGAAATTAATAAAATATTAGGAAATATAAAAGAAGGATCGCTTGTTCCTGAACCTAGTGTTAATTTTGATGTTGGTGAACAAGTTAAAGTTTGTGAAGGCCCTTTTGCTTCGTTTACTGGATTAGTAGAAGAAGTAGATGAAGAAAAATCGAGACTTAAAGTATCAGTTTCAATTTTTGGAAGACCTACACCTGTAGAATTAGAATATAATCAAGTGGAGAAATCATAAAAATGGCAAAAGAAATTTCTGGATATGTAAAATTGCAAATCAAAGGTGGTCAAGCTAATCCTGCGCCACCGGTTGGTCCAGCTTTAGGACAAAGAGGAATTAATATTATGGAATTCTGTAAAGCTTTTAATGAAAGAACGAAAAGCTTTATGGGAAAACCTGTTCCTGTTGTAATTACTGTATACAAAGACAAAAAATTTGATTTTATTATAAAGTCACCACCAGCGTCTCATTTCATTATGGAAGCAGCAAAACTTAAAGGAGGTTCAAAAGAACCTGGAAGAGTTATTGTTGGTTCAATTACTATGAAGCAAGCTGAAAAAATTGCACAAGAAAAAATGAAAGATTTAAATGCATATGATTTAAACGAGGCTGTAAAAATAATTTGTGGTTCAGCTCGTTCTATGGGCATAGAGGTAAAAGGATAATGAAAAAAAAATCATCAAAAAGATATAAAAAATTATTGGAGACATTTAAAGATAAAAAGATTTTAACTTTGGATGAAAGTATTAATAAAGTAAAACAAAGTTGTACAGCAAAATTTGATGAATCAATTGATGTTTCTTTAAATTTGAATTTAAAACAAAAGAAAGAAGATTTGACTTTAAGAACAGTAGTGAATTTACCTCATGGCAATGGAAAAAAAATAAAAATTGGTGTTTTGTGTGAAGAATCTAAAATGAGTGAAGCTAAGAGTTCAGGCGCGGATATTTTTGGTTCAGATAATCTTGTCGAAGAAATTATGGGTGGAAAAATTAATTTTGACAAATTAATAGCTACTCCAGCAATGATGTCTAAAATGGGAAAACTAGGAAAAATTTTAGGTCCCAAAGGATTAATGCCAAATCCAAAACTAGGAACTGTTACAAATGATATTAAAAAAGCTGTCAAGTTGTTAAAGGAAGGGCAAATAGAAATAAAGAACGATGTAGACGGCAATATTGCTGCTTCGATTGGTAAAAAAAGTTTTGACAATAAAAAGATTACGGAAAATTTTAATGCTTTAATTCAAACAATTCAAAAGGAAAAACCTACTGGAATTAAGGGTGACTTTATAGTTTCATCTTATATAACATCCACAATGGGAGTTTCTCACAAATTAAAAATAAAGGCTTAATATAATTATGATGCACAAAGATAAAAAGAAAACTTATGTAGAAGAAATGAAATCTTTCTTTAAGAAGACAAGTTCTGTTTTTATTACTCACTATCAAGGCTTAACAGTAAAGCAAATTGATGAGTTGAGATCAGAAATGAGAAAACACGGAATACTCTTTAAAATTACAAAAAATAGAATCACAAAGTTAGCATTAGAAGGAAGTAAGTATAAAAAATTAGAGAATTTATTTACAGGGCCTACAGCTGTAGCTTTCTCGGAAGATGCTATAACTTCAGCAAAAATATTAACAAAATTTGCAAAAAAGAATTCTAACCTTAAGATTATAGGTGGAATTATGGAAGAAGAACCTCTTTCAGTAGAAGAAGTGGAAAAAATCGCTACTTTACCTACGTTAGAAGAGGCAAGGGCCAAAATTGTTGGAATTTTAACCACTCCAGCACAAAAAATAATAAGTATTTTGCTTGCGCCGGGCTCAAAAATTGCTATTTTGGCGCACGCTAAGAGTAAAAAACAATAAACAAAAATATTAGAATTATAAGAGAGTAAAATTCACATGGCAGATTTAAATAAAATTATAGATGAGTTATCAAAACTAACAGTAGTAGAAGCAGCAGATCTTTCTAAACAATTAGAAGAAAAATGGGGAGTAACAGCAGCTACAGCAGTAGCCGCAGCACCTGCAGCAGGAGCCGCAGCGCCAGCTGAAGAAAAATCAGAATTTACAATTTTCTTGTCAGCTGCTGGCGATAAAAAAATTAATGTTATTAAAGAAGTTAGAGCAATAACTGGATTAGGTTTAAAAGAAGCAAAAGATTTAGTAGAAGGCGCACCAAAAGAAGTTAAAAAAGGGGTTCCTAAAAAAGAAGCAGAGGAAGCCAAGAAAAAACTAGAGGCCGCTGGAGCTAAAGTAGAATTAAAGTAACATTTTTTTAATAATAAAATTTAGCTTACATTTTTTAATGTAAGATTATGCATGGAATTATCTTTTACTGAAAAAAAGAGTATAAGAAAAAATTTTGGAAAATTAAAAGAAACATTATCAATTCCAAATTTAATAGAAGTTCAAAAGAAATCTTATAGTCAATTTATACAACCTCATGACTCAGAGTTTACAAAAGGACTACATAAAGTTTTTTCAAGCATTTTTCCTATTGAAGAGCTATCTGAAAAAGCAACTTTAGAATATTTATCATTTAGATTAGAAAAACCAAAGTTTGATGTAGATGAATGTAGACAAAGAGATTTAACATATTCTTCTTCATTAAAACCAACTTTGCGTCTGGTTGTTTATGAAATCGACACTGAAAATAATACCAAACAAGTTTTGTCTGCGAAGGAACAAGAAGTTTATATGGGAGATATACCATTAATGACTCCAAGCGGCACCTTTGTTGTTAACGGAGTTGAAAGAGTCGTTGTAAATCAAATGCATCGTAGCCCGGGAGTTTTCTTTGATCATGACAAAGGGAAAACCCACGCTAGTGGTAAATTTCTTTTTAATTGCAGAATTATACCAAACAGAGGCTCTTGGTTAGATTTTGAGTATGACGCTAAAGATCTTTTATATTTCAGAATAGATAGAAAAAGAAAATTGCCTATTACAACTTTATTATTTGCCCTGGGTTATAAACGAAAAGAAATTTTAGAAAATTTTTATGATTTTAAATCATTTAATTTATCAAAAGAGAAAAATTTATGGTTGACCAAATTTAATCCTGATGAATACAAACGTCCTTTAAAATTAAGAAATGACTTAGTTAACTCCGACAATCTAAAAGTAGTTTTAAAAAAAGGATCAAAAATTAATTTAGTTATAGCGAAAAAATTGTTACAGGATGGATTAAAGAATACATCTTATAGTTCCGATTACTTATTAGGAAAGTATATTAAAAATGATTTAATTGATCCTAAAACAAATGAAATTTTTTTAAAGTCTGGTTCATTAATTAATCAAGAAAATCTTGATAAGATTTTAGAATATAAAATTTCCTCATTGGAAATTGCGGATGTTGACCCAGTAACTAAAGGACCATATCTTATAGACACATTAAATATTGATAAAAATAATACTAAAGAAGAAGCTATTACTGATATTTATAAAGTTCTAAGACCTGGAGAGCCACCATCTTTTGAAGTTGCAAATGAAATTTTTAATGGATTATTTTTTAAATCAGAAAGATATGATTTGTCAGAAGTTGGTAGAGTCAAACTTAATAACAAATTACATTTAAAATGTAGCGATGATATTACAATACTACGTAATGATGATATTATTGCGATCATCAAACATATGCTTGATCTTAAGGATGGAAAAGGTGAAGTAGATGACATAGATCACTTAGGGAACAGAAGAGTAAGATCAGTGGGTGAATTAGTAGAAAACCAATTTAGAATTGGAATTTTGAGAATGGAAAGAGCCATTAAAGAAAAAATGTCTACACTTCTCGAAGTAGAGTCAGCTATGCCGCAAGATTTAGTTAACCCGAGACCTATAACGGCAGCTTTAAAAGATTTTTTTGCTACTTCCCAACTTTCTCAATTTATGGATCAAACTAATCCTCTATCAGAAATTACACATAAAAGAAGAGTTTCAGCCTTAGGACCTGGTGGTCTTACAAGAGAAAGAGCGGGCTTTGAAGTTCGTGATGTGCATCCTACTCATTATGGAAGAATTTGCCCGATAGAAACTCCGGAAGGACCAAACATAGGATTGATAAATAGTTTAGCAACTTTTTCTCGAGTAAATAAATATGGTTTTATCGAGAGTCCTTATAGAAAAGTTGAAAATTCGATAGTCTCAGATAAAATAGAATATTTATCAGCCATAGAAGAAGAGCAATTCACAATAGCTCAAGCAAATACGAAAATTGATAAAGATGGGAATTTTTTGGAGGAATTAGTTTCTTGCAGAAAAGCGCTTAATTTTATTTTATCAAAACCAGACACAGTTCAGTATATGGATGTATCACCTAAGCAACTTGTTTCGGTAGCAGCGTCATTAATACCATTTTTAGAAAATGATGATGCAAATAGGGCTTTAATGGGTTCGAACATGATGAGGCAAGCCGTTCCTTTAATAAAACCAGAATCACCTTTGGTTGGAACTGGTATTGAAAGAGATGTGGCATTAGATTCTGGAGTAACAATTGTAGCAAAAAGGGATGGAGTCGTAGATAAAATTGATGGAAAAAGAATTGTAGTTAAAGCATTTGAAAAAGATTTTTCAAAATCTGGTGTAGATATCTATAACTTATTTAAATTTCAAAAATCAAATCAAAACACCACAATAAATCAAAAACCTCTAGTTAAAGTAGGAGATATAATAAGAAAGGGAGATATTATTGCGGATGGACCATCAACAAAATTAGGAGAATTGGCTTTAGGAAAAAATGTTACCGTCGCTTTCATGCCTTGGCTTGGGTATAATTTTGAAGATTCAATCTTAATTTCAGAAAGATGTGTTACAGATGATGTTTTTACATCAGTTCATATAGAAGAATATGAAATAATGACAAGAGATACTAAATTGGGTACTGAAGAAATTACAAGAGACATACCTAACATAAGTGAAGAATCATTAAGAAATTTAGATGAATCTGGAGTTGTTTACATAGGAGCTGAAGTAAAAGCCGGAGATATCTTGGTAGGTAAAGTTACACCCAAAGGAGATACTATTTCAAATCCTGAAGAGAAATTACTTAGATCAATATTTGGAGAAAAAGCAACTGACGTAAGAGATTCATCACTTAAAATGCCTCCAGGTAGTAGTGGAATAGTTATAGACGTTAAAGTTTTTAATAGGCATGGTATAGAAAAAGACGAAAGATCAATAGCCATTGAAAGATCAGAAATTGAATCAGTTCAAGAAGATAAATCAGTCGAAGAAGAAATACTTGAAAGAAATATTAAGTCCAGAGTACTTGAAATGAGTAAAAACAAAAAATTGACAGCAAATTTAAAAAAAACAAAGAGCCAAAATGCTTTATCTATAGAGGATCTTAACGAAAATAATTTAAACGACATATGGAAATTAAAATTTTCTGATGAGAAAACGAATGATGATTTAAAAATTTTAAAAGATCAGTACACCAATATAAAAACAGATATTAAAGAAAGATTTGAAGACAAAGTTACAAAAATTCAGCAGGGAGATGATTTACTTCCTAACGTTTTAAAAATGGTTAAAGTTTTTGTTGCTGTTAAGCGTAGTTTAAAACCCGGAGATAAAATGGCAGGGAGACATGGGAACAAAGGAGTTATTAGTAAAATAGTACCTGTTGAAGATATGCCATATATGGAGAATGGAAAACCTGTTGATGTAGTCCTTAATCCATTAGGTGTACCTAGTAGAATGAATGTAGGTCAAATTTTAGAAACTCATTTGGGTTGGGCTTGCTCAGAACTAGGTGAAAAAATTAAAAATGCAGTAAAACTACATACAGAAAGTAAAAAGAGAGATGACCTAGTTCATAATATTTTAAAAAAAATATATCAAGAAAATGTATATGAAGAAAAAATAAAACCCCTACAAGGAAAGGAATTTGATGAATTGATAAAAAATTTATCATCTGGAGTTCCTATTTCAACACCAGTTTTTGATGGCGCTTCTGTTGATGATGTAACAGGATTATTAAAATTAGCGGAGTTACCTTCTTCAGGACAAACAAATTTATGGGATGGAAGAACAGGTGAAAAATTTGATCGGAAAGTAACAGTTGGAACTATATATATTTTAAAACTTCATCATTTAGTTGAAGATAAAATTCACGCCAGATCAACAGGACCGTATAGTTTAGTTACCCAACAACCTTTAGGAGGTAAAGCTCAACTTGGAGGGCAAAGGTTTGGAGAGATGGAAGTTTGGGCTTTGGAGGCTTATGGTGCCGCATATACTCTTCAAGAGATGTTAACGGTAAAATCAGATGATGTTGCAGGAAGAACAAAAGTATACGAAACAATAGTTAAAGGTGATGATAAATTTGAATCTGGTATACCAGAATCATTCAACGTACTTATTAATGAGATTAAATCTCTAGGATTAGATATTGATTTAAATTAGGTTTTTATGAAACAAGAAATTAGTAAATTATTTAATAACGATGTAGCTGAGAGACATTTTAATAAAATAAAAATTTCTTTAGCAAGCCCTGAAAAGATTAAATCATGGTCGTTTGGAGAGATTAAAAAACCTGAGACCATAAACTATAGAACTTTTAAACCAGAAAAAGATGGTCTTTTTTGTGCAAGAATTTTTGGTCCAATAAAAGATTATGAATGCTTGTGTGGAAAATATAAAAGAATGAAATTCAGAGGAATAATCTGTGAAAAATGCGGAGTAGAAGTTACAAGATCAAATGTAAGAAGAGATAGAATGGGCCACATTGAGCTTGCAACTCCCGTTGCACATATTTGGTTTTTAAAATCACTTCCAAGCAGAATATCTGCGGCAATCGATATGAAACTTAAAGATGTTGAAAAAGTTTTATATTTTGAAAGTTTTTTAGTTATTGAACCTGGTCTTACAAAATTAAAGAAAAATCAACTTTTATCAGAAGAAGAATATGTAAAGGCACAAGAAGAATATGGAGTAGATGCATTTGAGGCTGGCATTGGAGCAGAAGCTATTAGAGAAATACTGCTTAAATTAGATTTAAAAGGAGAAAAAGAAAAATTAAGATTATTATTAAAGGATATTAAATCAAAAGTTTCTGAAGAAAGAGCTGTAAAACGATTAAAATTAATCGAATCTTTTATAAATTCTGGAAATAAACCTGAATGGATGATTTTGACATGCATTCCAGTAATTCCACCTGAACTCAGACCATTGGTTCCATTGGATGGAGGTAGATTTGCAACATCTGATTTAAATGATTTGTATCGAAGAGTAATTAATAGAAACAATAGATTAAAAAGGCTGATTGATTTAAAAGCTCCAGACATTATTGTAAGAAATGAAAAAAGAATGTTACAGGAATCGGTTGATGCCTTATTTGATAATGGCAGAAGAGGTAGAGTAATAACAGGAACTGGTAAGCGACCATTAAAATCATTAGCAGAAATGTTAAAAGGTAAACAAGGTCGATTTAGACAAAATTTATTAGGAAAAAGAGTTGATTATTCAGGAAGATCTGTAATCGTAGCTGGTCCAGAATTAAAATTACATCAATGCGGATTGCCTAAAAAAATGGCTGTAGAGCTTTTTAAACCTTTTTTATATGCAAGATTAGATAAACTTGGTTTGGCAACTACAATTAAGCAAGCTAAAAAAATGGTTGAAAAAGAAAAACCAGAAGTTTGGGATGCTTTAGAAACAATAATTAGGGAACATCCGGTTATACTAAATAGAGCGCCAACTCTACATAGACTTGGAGTACAAGCATTTGAAGCTAAATTAATAGAAGGCAGCGCTATAGAATTACATCCTTTGGTATGTTCTGCTTTTAATGCAGATTTTGACGGAGACCAGATGGCGGTACATATACCTTTAAGTTTAGAATCTCAGATAGAAGCAAGAGTACTTATGATGTCGACAAACAATATATTAAGTCCATCAAACGGAAAACCTATCATTGTGCCAAGTCAAGATATGGTTCTTGGTATATATTATTTATCACAATCAACAGAAATAAATGATAAAGATAAAAAACCAAAAGGATATTTTACAAATGTCACAGAAATAGATCAGGCAATAGAGTCAGGCAGCATAAGCTTACATACAGATGTAATTTGTAGATTTGAAACAGTTGATGAAAAAGGAAATAAAATTTGGGAAAAATACAAAAGTACAGCAGGAAGATTTATTTTATCAAGTATTTTGCCAAAACATCATAAAATTAGTTTTAAATTAGTAGACAGAATTTTATCTAAAAAACAAATATCGGAGTTAATAGATACAATTTATCGTTTCTGCGGACAAAAAGAAACTGTCATTTTCTGCGATAAGTTAAAAAGCTTAGGGTTTAAACATGCCTTTAAGGCAGCAATTTCATTTGGAAAAGATGATTTAATAATTCCGAAAACCAAGGAAAAACTTGTTAATGATGCAAAAAAACAAATAGAAAACTACGAAGGACAATACTCCGAAGGACTTATTACTAGAGGTGAAAAATATAATAAAGTTATTGACGTTTGGTCTAAATGTACTGACCTTGTAGCTAATGAAATGATGAAGGAAATTTCATCTGCCACAAAAACTATGCCTAATGATAGAATTGAAACAAACTCAGTATTCATGATGGCTAATTCTGGTGCAAGAGGATCAGCTGCTCAGATGAAACAATTGGCTGGAATGAGAGGTTTGATTGCTAAGCCATCAGGTGAAATTATAGAAACTCCAATTACAGCTAATTTTAAAGAAGGTTTAACAGCAATGGAGTATTTTAATTCAACGCATGGTGCTAGAAAAGGTTTAGCAGATACTGCTCTTAAAACTGCAAATTCAGGATATTTAACTAGAAGATTATGTGATGCCGCACAAGATATTTCTATTACAATGCGTGACTGTGGATGTAAAACTAAAGATTCTTTAACTATTTCTGAAATTATAGACGGCGGTAATATTATTGTAAGTTTATCTGAAAGAGTTCTTGGAAGAACTGCAGCTGAAGATATCAAAAATCCTATAAGTGGAGAAATAATTTTAAAGAAGAAAGAAATGATAACAGAAAAAGTTTGTGAAAAAATTGATGCTGCAGGAGTTAAGTCAATCAAAGTTCATTCGGTAATTACGTGTATTTCTAAGTTTGGTGTTTGTGCACTATGTTATGGACGTGATTTATCTAGAGGCAAATTAGTTGTAGAAGGCGAGGCTATAGGAATGATAGCTGCTCAATCAATTGGGGAACCTGGAACACAATTGACAATGAGAACTTTCCACGTAGGTGGTACAGCTCAAATTAAAGAAGAGTCACAAGTTATAGCTCATTCTTCAGGGAAAATTAAAATAGTAAATAGAAATATTATTGAAGATTCTAGCAAAAATAAAATAATTATGGGAAGAAACACACAGGTATCTATAGAAGATGAAAGTGGCCGCCAATTAGCAATATATAAAGTTCCTTACGGAGCTAAATTATTTATTGATAATGACGAGAATGTTAAAAAAGGTAAAAAAATATGTGAATGGGATCCATATACATTACCTGTTATTGCAGAGAGAAGTGGTAATGTAAGTTATATGGATTTAGTCGAAGGAGTTTCTATAGCTGAAACAGTTGATGACGCAACAGGTATTGCATCTAAATCTGTTTTGGATTGGAGATCTCAATCAAAAAATACAGAATTAAAACCTAGAATAACTTTAAGAGATGAAAAAGGTAATGTAGTTAAAAAAGCTGATGACAATGAAGCTAGATATTATTTAGTTCCAGACTCAATCCTTTCAGTTAATGATGGGCAAAAAGTTACTGCTGGAGATGTTTTAGCTAGATTACCCAAAGAAACATCAAAAACAAAAGATATTACTGGCGGATTACCTAGAGTAGCCGAATTGTTTGAGGCGCGTAGACCAAAAGATAGTGCTATTATAGCAGAAAATAATGGATCAATAGAGTTTGGAAAAGAACTTAGAGGAAAACAAAAAGTATCAATAGTTCAAAGCGATGGAACATCTTCGTCATATTTAATTCCAAAAGGAAAACATATTAATTTTAATCAGGGTGAAAAAATTAAAAAAGGTGAATACCTTCTTGACGGAAGTCCTGCTCCACACGACATATTAAGAATTCTTGGAATTGAATATCTAACAGAATATTTTGTAAATGAAGTTCAAGAAGTTTATCGTTTACAAGGAGTAGTAATTAACGATAAACATATAGAAACTATTTTAAGACAAATGCTTAAAAAGGTTGAAATTAAATCGCCAGGAGATTCTAATTATCTTACTGGTGAAATAATAGATAAAATCATTTATGAAGAAATAAATGAAAAATTAAAAAAAGATGGCAAAAAACCAGCTCAAGGTGAAAGAGTTCTTCTTGGTATCACCAAGGCTTCACTGCAAACAAACTCCTTTATTTCTGCTGCTTCATTCCAAGAAACAACAAGAGTTCTTACTGATGCTGCCATCAGAGGTAAAATAGATAAACTTGATGGTTTAAAAGAGAATGTTATTGTTGGTAGATTAATTCCAGCAGGCACAGGATCTACTAAAGAAAGATGGAAAAAAATTGCCAATGAAAGAGATTCTGCGTTAGAAGAAAGCCAACCTTCAGAATAAATTAACTAAGCTATTATCCTTTATTTTCAACACAAATTTTACTATTTGCTTGTTGACTTTCAAGTTTTCAATTAGTAGTTTAGCGCAATTTTGATGGTTAGAAGTAAGGTAATATTAACCTTAAACACTAACTAAAAAGTTAAGTTCTTTTTGGAAATTTTACTTCATCCATCATTTTATAAAATTGAATATTATGCCAACTATTAACCAGTTGATTAAAAGATCTAGAGTAAAACCTAAGCTGCGTAGTAAAGTTCCGGCTTTAGAAAGATCACCACAAAAAAGAGGAGTTTGTACCAAAGTTTATACAACAACTCCTAAAAAACCTAATTCAGCTTTAAGAAAAGTGGCAAGAGTACGATTATCAAATGGTCATGAAGTTACATGTTATATTCCTGGCGAGGGACATAATTTACAGGAACACTCAGTTGTTTTAATAAGAGGAGGAAGAGTAAAAGATTTACCAGGTGTACGTTATCATATATTAAGAGGAAATCTCGATACCCAAGGAGTTACCGCTCGAAAACAACAAAGATCTAAATACGGCGCAAAGAAACCCAAATAATAAATATCATGTCTAGAAAAAAAAGAGCTCCTAAAAGAATATTTTATCCTGACGCGAAATTTGGATCCCTAGTATTAGCAAAATTTACAAATTTTTTAATGTATGATGGTAAAAAAACTACAGCAGAAAGAATTATATATACCGCATTAGATAAAATTAAAGATAAAACTAAAGAAGATCCTATTAAAGTTTTTAATGATGCTATAAATAATATTCGACCAAATTTAGAAGTTAGATCAAGAAGAGTTGGTGGAGCTACATATCAAGTTCCAGTAGAAGTAAAAACGAAAAGATCTCAGACTTTAGCTTTACGTTGGCTACTTGATGCAACAAGAAAAAGAAAAAATAAATCAATGTCCGATAAGTTAATGAACGAATTAATGGATGCTTATCAAAAAAAAGGATCTGCTATAAAAAAACGGGAAGACACACACAGAATGGCAGAATCAAATAAAGCGTTCGCACATTTCAGGTGGTAATATGCCAAGAACTCATAATTTAGAAAAATATAGAAATATTGGAATAATGGCACATATAGATGCTGGAAAAACAACTACTACTGAAAGAATATTATATTACACAGGAAAGAGTCATAAAATAGGAGAAGTTCATGATGGGGCTGCAACTATGGACTGGATGGAACAAGAACAAGAAAGAGGAATTACTATTACATCTGCTGCCACAACATGTTTTTGGAGAGAACATAGAATTAATATTATAGATACACCTGGTCATGTGGATTTTACTATTGAAGTTGAAAGATCATTAAAAGTTTTAGACGGAGCAGTTTGTGTTTTTGATGGAGTGGCAGGAGTTGAGCCGCAATCCGAAA
>MDSV01178737.1_pt1 | contig 12542 bp, 10 predicted proteins | sample 810851 | NCBI WGS metagenome assembly MDSV01 (sample SAMN05326640, study PRJNA326480) | marine metagenome | isolation source: seawater | place: Atlantic Ocean: North East | collected 2012
TGAAAGTTTCCTTTTTGTTTCAGGAATAGCAGATTCTATTGCTTTTACAATGCTCAACAATTGGTGGCTAATTTTAATCCTATTTATTGGCGGTACATGGATTGCTAATAAATGGGCTCTTGAGCCAGGTAATATTCAGAAACAATACCTTGGACTTTTTCTTTTCGCTTTTATTGAAGCTATAATCTTTGTTCCTTTGTTTTATGTTCTTTTCTCAAGTCCTCAATTTAGTGGTCAAGTTCAAAGTATATTAGGACAAGCAGGTGTTGTTACGGGTGGTCTTTTTACAGGGTTAACCGCGATAGCTTTATTTTCAAAAAAAGATTTTTCTTTCTTGAGAAGTATTATAACAATTGGAGCTTTTGTCGCATTGGCTACCATATTTGCCGGAATGATTTTTGGTTTTGACTTAGGAGTCTGGTTCAGCGCAGGAATGGTACTATTAGCGAGCGGTTCAATTCTTTATCAAACTTCACGCTTATTAAGAGACTTTCATACTACTCAGCATGTTGCGGCAGCCTTAGGTTTGTTTGCCTCATTAATGACTCTTTTCTGGTATATTCTTCAGATTTTTATGAGTAGAGATTAAATAAAAATATTTAGTAAAGCGACTTAATCATCTGATTAAGTCGCTTTGTTTAACATTAACAATTAGTGTTTTTATTGAAAATATTTTAGCAAGTAGGGTATTTAAGTTTGACAAGTCCAGTCAAAAACATTTATATTTGTGACGCCTTATTATAAGTTGAGTATTGTTTTCTGAGTAATTCTTAATTTAAAACATTTGTAATGACCCCTAAACTCCCGATATAAAAACATATTTACGTACTTATGAAAGTTAAAATCTATTTTTTGAAACTTGCCATTTTTATTTGTTTTCTTTTTTCAACAATTTCTTTATTCTCTCAAAATCCAACAGGTTACATTGCTAACTGGAAAAATGATGTTGACGCATCTTACACTATAATTCATGATGATTTTGGTGCTGCGGTTGTTGATGGAATATGGCAATATGCGGATACAATAGCTGCAAATAGAGGTATAAAATTTGTAATTGGTGCTATAGCTCAATCTTGTGAAGAAAGTAGAAGTATAAATGGATATTCAAATGCGTATGGATATGCTAAAAATGTTATGTTAGCACAACACGGTCATGAAATAATAAGTCATTCACACGATCACGATTGCGCTGTTGGAAATGCTGGCTGGCCTGCTGAAGGAGGTACCCGTCCGTGTGATGATTTTTCTGAGTATTGGGGGGAGAGCTCATCCTACGCTAATTTTAATACTCAGCTTGTAACCGCCCACAATTCAATTCAATCTGGAACTGGCTTTGCTCCGGTTTATTATATTTTCCCCTACGATCGATTTACTTACATAGCAAACGATAAACTAAAAGAACTAGGCTATTTAGGTTCTCGTACAGGTTGGACAGGCCCTTTCCCATCTAATCCCTCTTATCATAGAAATGGATACGAAAATTCTGATTTATCAAACTTTTATCCAGATTCGGATGGTTTTTTCAGAACAGCTGTTCAGGTTTTTGATGGAAACGATGATGATAAAAGCATTAGTCAACAGGTTGCCGAATTGAATGGAGAGGTAGACAACGCTATTTCAACGAATATGTGGTGTAATCGAGAATTGCATAATGTTGGCTCGTATGGTTGGGGATCTGTAAAAGTTGAGGCTTACCGTCAGCATCTTGATTATCTGAAACAGAAGGTGGAGGAAGGAAGGTTATGGGTGGGTACAGTATCCGAAATATTGACGTATCAAATGCAAAAGTTAAAGTATTCTGCTAACGTTAATTACGCTGATGAATCCGATAGAATTAATGTTACTTGGAATGCTATTGGTAGCCAGTATGATGTTGATGTAGCCTCTTATTTGAGTGATTTAGTAATTAAGTCACCAATCACATTAGTAGTAAATTTAGACGGACTATCAGGAAATTATGTTGTTAACCAGAACTCAGTAGATTTAAGCACAGATAAATACTATTCTTATAATGGTAAAATGTATATCGATGTTTACCCTCATGAAGGAGATGTCCAGATTTATAAAAAAAGTGTCGATGGCAACAATTATCCTTTTGTGACAAACCCAATTGAAAATAAAAATTTAAATGTAAATTTCACACCATTTACTATTGATTTAAATCCTGTCTTTGAAGATACTGAAACCGATGATGATGATTTTGTTTACAGTGCCTCTGGTTACTCCGGTATCTCAATTGATATTGTAAATGGGATAGCAACAATATCAGCTCCTTTAAATTGGATAGGAACAACAACGGTTAATTTTCAGGCAGAAGATGAAGGTGGTTTATTCGTAACTGAGTCTTTTGATGTTATTGTCCAAGACCCATTTTCGAATCAAACACCTTTTGGTGGTCTTCCTGCCTCAATTCCAGGTAGAATAGAAGCTGAAGATTATGACGAGGGAGATGAAGGAGAGGCTTATAATGAAGAATACTCGCAATATGAACCAGCTCCAAAGGCAGATCAATACCGTCCTTGGGATCCTGTTGATGTAGATTTGATTGGGAGTACAAGTGAATATGGAGTAGGGTATACTGTTTCAGGAGAATGGTTGGAATACACTGTTAATGTAACTGTAGATGCTTGGTATTCGGTTGATTTTGAAGTTGCTGCTGTTGATTACGGTGGTTCTACCTTGGGTAAAGTTGAGTTATTCATCGATGGAAATAGTTGGATGCCAGCAACAGATATGATTTTTACAAATGGATGGACAGATTATGAAAATTTTAGATATCCAAATTCTCTGTTTTTAGAAGAGGGTACCCATGTGCTAAAAGTTAGTTTTATAAGTGGAGATGTTAACGTAAATTACATTGATATTTTAACTAGTCCAACGGGTAGAGGAAGTGATATTGTGAAAAATGCTTTTGAAATATACCCAAATCCAGCATCAGACTTTATTACAATCAAAGCTGAGTATAGCATTGCAAGAATTTATTCTCAAACTGGTTTGCTGGTTAAAACTTCTAGTGAAAAGAATATTGATCTAATTGATTTATCCAGTGGTATTTATTTTGTTAAATTGGATGAGTCGCCCTTAATGGTCAAATTTGTGATTAGTAAATAGCTTAATGCTTTCTGCCAAGTTTTCAAATTAAAACGTTTTTTATAGATGCAATAATCTATTTTAATTGATATTTTTCCCAATTGACTAATTCTACTTATTTTGGTGCCACTTTTAAAAATCTAAAAATCATTAAATAAGATGGAAAGCATAGGAACTCTATTGATGTTAATTCTATTACAAGCTGTGTTAGGATTTGATAATTTGCTTTATATTTCTTTAGAAAGCAGAAGAGCTCCTTTAGAAAAGCAGAAAATGGTAAGGACAGTAGGTATTGGTCTAGCTATTTTTCTTCGAATTGGTTTGTTGTTTTTACTTCAGTTTATTATTGGGATGTTGAAGGGCTCTTTATTTGTTGTTGATTTTGGTAAATATTTTGAAGGTGATTTTAATGGGCATTCATTAATTGTTTTGTTCGGAGGGGTTTTTATTCTTTGGACTGCAATTAATGAAATATGGCATATGATGGTTTTTGATCCATCCGAAGAATTGAATAAAAAGCCATCTAACCCGCTAAAAATAATAGGGTTAATCGTATTTATGAATTTGTTGTTTTCTTTTGATTCTATTCTTGGGGCAATGGCATTAACAGATGAATTTTGGATAATGGCAACCGCTATAGTTGTTTCAGGTGTATTAATGATTTGGTTAGCAGAAGGAGTTAGTAAGTTTCTACAGAAAAATAGAATGTATGAAGTTTTGGGGCTTTTTGTTCTTTTAGTTGTTGGAATAATGTTGTTAACAGAAGGAGGAGAGCTGGCAAAGATAAAAGTATTTAATCAAGAAGTTACTGCTATGAATACCGGTACTTTCTACTTTGTGATTGGTATATTAATTTTGATTGATATTGTTCAAGGTAAATACCAAAAGAATCTGCTTAAAAAGCGGAAGGTAAATTAAAAGAAAATACGATTAAGAACAAAGAAGTTCGGAATTAATGGCTTTTTAATTTAGTGTGATTTATACTTTTTACTGAACTGAAACAACTTCGTCAATTTCAACTTTTTCTCCTGATTTGTAAACATCAATTAGGTTTAAAGTATCTCTTTCCAGAACTACAAAATCTGCTCTGTACCCTTTTTTAATGTACCCGAATTCATGATCAATACCCATAAACTCAGCCGGGTACCTTGAAGACATTTTTAAGGTTTCAGCAAGTTCAATATTTGCTTTTTTAAATGTATTTTGCACAGAGTCCAACATGGATACTGCAGAACCCGCCAGGTTTCCTGTTTCAGTTAAATACATTCCATCTTTGAAGAATATTTTAAATTCATCAATTTCAAAATTATCTACAGGGTGTTTAACAAAAGATGCATCAGAGACTAGAAATAATTTGCCTTTTTTCGCTCTGTGAGCAATTCTCACAGAAGCATAATTGCAATGTACTCCATCAACAATTATTCCTCCGTATACATTGTCTGGTGAATCTAAAAATGCACCAACTAAACCGGGAGCTCTACTGGTGAACTGAGATTGTGCATTATATAAGTGCGTTACTTTAGTTATTCCGGCATCAAATGCTTTCATTGCCTGCTCGTAAGTACAGTTACTATGTCCCGCCGAAACTGGAATTCCTGCTTCAACCAACATCTTGATGTGCCTCTCTTTAACTACCTCAGGAGCACAAGTAAGAATTTTTATAACACCTGCGCCTTCCTCAATAATTTTTTCAATTTCATAATCCGTTGCTTCTCGTATAAAATCAAGCGAATGGGCCCCTTTTCTCTCAGGATTAAAATAAGGACCTTCAACATGTAATCCAATTACACCTGAATTTTTATCATTCATCATTTTTTTCACAATTTTACATTGTGATAGGATGTTATCAAGAGATGTAGAGACTAGAGTCGGTAGAAGAGAAGTAGTCCCAAAGTCCAAGTGAGCTTTGTTAGATATCTTATAATTTTCAATCGAAGCCTTTTGTGTGTAAAAAGCACCACCACCACCATTAACCTGTAAATCTATAAAACCAGGAACTAATAGAGCGCCTTTTAAATCAATAATATTTTCGTATCCAAAAAGATTACTTTTATGAACTACTTTTTTAATGCTACTTCCTTCTGTTACAACAGCTCGGTTACCTACGAAAGTTTCACCATTGAAAATAGAACAGTTTGTAAATACTTTTGTCATCTTGTTCTTTGTTGGACTAAGTTAATAAAGGTCCGATTAAATACTTTATTTATCAAGTTTTTAAAGCTTTTTATTAGAAAGCTTTAGGTAAAAATGTGAATTATATTTTTTTTATTGAAAACCTTCTGGAAAGGGCCTCCAATTACTTGATTTTATGACCTCCTCAAATGTTTTAATTAATAGTCTTAGTTTTTCAGGTGCATTAGCCCGTACTTTCACTTTTTTCTCTTTTTTTCCATCAAAAAAAGTAAGATAAGTAGAAGGTACATCCATTAGAAATTTATTATCGTACTCATTTTCTAAACTATCTACTGAAATAGACTCGATTATCTTAATTAAAGTTTTGAATTCATAATTTTTAATCTTTGAAAAGCTGGCTCTTTTAATTTCTGTGTTTTCTTTTGGGTAAAATTCAATCCAATTTTTCTCTTTGAGAACAGCATAATATACAGGGCATTCGCCATAACATCTTGATTTTTCAATTTTTAAAATTGAATTTGAGTTTTTAGGTAAATCAACTTTACAACTTTGAAAAAATAAAGGCAATACTATTAGTATTGCCTTCGTAGTATTTAGAGTTAAGTTTTTCATTTATTTCTTTCCTTGTTGTTTGGATTGAATTTCCTCTATTTTCTTTTGCCAACGAGATTTTTTCATCGGTTGTTTCATTTGATTTTCAATTTTTGCTAAAATGGATTTTTCATCAATTATAAATTTCTTGATAGTAATGGTTTGTGCAATCGTTATGACATTAGCAAGGAAGTAATAAAAGCTTAATCCTGCCGCATAATTATTAAACATAAAAAGCATGAATATTGGCATTAAGTTCATCATTACTTTCATGTTTTTCTGAATGGCTTCTTGCATTTCTCCACCGCCGCTTTGTGAAGGAGTTAGTTGTTGATTAAAACGCATGTAGAAAAACATAGATATAGCCATAAGCAAAGTGAAAATACTAACATGATCTCCATAGATAGGAATGGGTATTCCAATATTTATTGCATCATCAACAGAAGATAAGTCATCTGCCCATAAAAATCCTTGGTGTCTTAGCTCAATAGAAGCTGGGAAAAGTCGATACAGAGCAATCAAAATAGGCATTTGTAGAAGAGCAGGAATACAACCGGCAAGCGGGTTTACACCGGTTTGCTTATACAAGGCCATGGTTGCTTGTTGCTTTTTCATTGGATCAGCATCCTTGTTCTCTTGATTTAATTTTTCTAGTTGAGGTTTTATTACCCTCATTTTAGCCGAGCTTAAATAGTTTTTGTAGGTTATTGGAAAAAGTAAAAGTTTAATGGCGAAGGTCAAAAGAATTATGCCAATCCCAATAGACACTCCTAAATATTCAAGGATGAACTGGAAAATTGGGTAAAGTACGTATTTGTTTACAGCTCTAAAAATACCCCAACCAAAATTTATTTCATCTTCGAGATCTAGCGCTCCATCTTTTATGTCGGCTAATACATCAAAGTCATTTGGTCCAAAATACCAATCAAAATCATAATAGGTATCTCTGGATTTTTCGAATTTTAAAGGTGCTAATGCCGAATATTTTTTTAGGTAAGTTGTATCATCATCGTTGTATTCAATTTTCATAATTGGTTTATCTAAACCTTCTTTATTTATAATTAAAATATTAGAAAAAAACTGTTGCTTAAAAGAGATCCAATCGGTTACGAATTCAGCTTCTTCTTCATCATTTCCCCTTTCATTTAACCAATCATATCCGTCTTTTTGAGAATGCCAGAAAACAGAAGCACTTTGACGCTCGATGTATAAGCTTTTCTCAATTGAAACCGGCTTTTGCCTCCACTCTAACTCTAGGTTACCTTTGTTATCGCCCTCTATCGTTTTAGAAAGTCCAATCATATTGATATCGAAACCAATAAGGTAATCATCAGCATTTAAGGTATAAACATATTCCATTCGCCCTTTTCCGTCATCTGTATTTAAGGAGAAAGTAATGCTGCCTGAGCCTTCATTTACAACTAATTTATTAACCGATGGAACAAACTTGAAGGATTTCGTAGATTGGCGTTTGTTAGAATGATTAAAATTTATTAATTGGTGATTTCCATCCCCTTCAAAAATGGTTAATTCGTTCTTTTTGTCTACAGCATAATCACTATATGCTCGATACTCTTTTAAAACAGCTTTAGAAACATAAGCACCGTTTGTGTTAACGTGCAGACGTATTTTATTGTTTTCAAGTATAATCTCTTCAGATTTTTTTTCTGCCGAGCCTGCAAAAACACCATATTTTGATCTTAGCTGTTCTTTTTCATACTCAATAATAGCTGGGTCTTTAGAAGACGGTATTGCACTATTCAATGTGGGTGAAACGGATTCGTCTATAGAGTTTACTTTTGTTTGAGTACTATCTTGAGCAAAAGAAGCTTTTTTATTGTTCTTATCTACTTGTATTTCTTGGGAAGAGTTGAGAGTAATATAACCAATTACAATTCCAACTATTAAAATCCAACCAATAATTTGATTCCTATCCATTAGTTATAATCTTCAATTCGTTTACTTATCTGTTTTCTATAGCAGCTTTTACAAACTCAATAAAAAGAGGGTGTGGGTTGGCTACTGTGCTTTTGTATTCGGGGTGAAACTGAACTCCAATAAAGTATGGATGATTTGGTATTTCAACAACTTCAACAAGTCCTGTATCCAAATTAATTCCTGATGCTTTCATTCCAGCTTTTTCAAAAGTTTCTTTGTATGCGCTATTAAATTCATAACGGTGACGATGCCTTTCTGATATTTGAGTTGAACCATAAGCTTTATGAGCAAAAGACCCTTCTTCTAGGTTACAGGAATAGGCACCGAGTCTCATAGTGCCGCCTTTATCCTTCACTTTCTTTTGTTCTTCCATTAAATCAATAACCGGATGTTGAGTTTTGTCATCAATTTCTCTTGATGAGGAAGACAGGCCAAGAACATTTTGAGCAAACTCAACCACAGCACATTGCATTCCTAAACAAATCCCAAAAAAAGGAATGTTACTTTCCCTTGCATATTTAACAGCAGCGAGCTTACCTGCAACTCCTCGTTCTCCAAAGCCAGGAGCAACCAAAATTCCATTCAAAGAGGATAGTTTTTCCGTTGCATTTTCAGTGTTTATACTTTCTGAGTGAATCCAGTCTACTTCGACAGAACATTCATTTTGGGCACCTGCATGAATAAGACCCTCTGCAATTGATTTGTAAGAGTCTTTTAACTCTACATATTTACCTACTAATCCAATTTTAACGTTTGTTTTTGGGTTCTTCAGTTTATCCAGGAATGTTTTCCAAGTATTTAAATTTGGATCAATACCAATCTCTAAGGCTAATTTTTTCAAAACAATTTTATCTAATTTTTCTTCCATCATTAACAATGGAACATCATAGATTGTTTCAGCATCAAGAGCAGCAATTACCGCCTCTGATTCAACATTACAAAATCTTGCAACTTTTTTTCGAACTTCTTGTGGTATTTCGTGTTCAGCCCTACAAACTAGAATGTCTGGCTGAAGACCATACTCCAAAAGTTTTTTAACTGAATGCTGGGTAGGTTTAGTTTTTAACTCTCCTGATGCAGCAAGGTAAGGTATAAGAGTCAGATGTATTACTAATCCGTCCTTACCTAATCCCCACTTGAGTTGCCTCACGGCCTCAATGTAAGGTAAAGATTCAATATCTCCAACAGTACCGCCTATTTCAGTAATAACGAAATCCCAATTTCCTTTTTCGCCAAGTAATTTTATACTTGCTTTTATTTCGTCCGTGATGTGCGGTATTACTTGGACTGTTTTTCCAAGATATTCTCCCTTACGCTCTTTATTGATAACACTTTGATAAATTCTTCCTGTAGTAATATTATTTTCTTGTGAGGTTGGAACACTTAGAAAACGCTCATAATGTCCTAAGTCTAAATCAGTTTCAGCACCATCATCTGTGACAAAGCACTCTCCATGTTCGTATGGATTTAGTGTTCCCGGATCTACGTTAATATATGGATCTAATTTTTGAATGGTTGTTGAATAGCCCCTTGCCTGTAATAGCTTGGCTAGCGAAGCAGAAACGATACCTTTTCCAAGGGAAGAGGTAACCCCGCCGGTTACGAAAATGTACTTTGTGTTAGACATTGGACTGTTGCTTTTTACAGATTACAAAAATACTAAGAAAAAACAGGCCAAAGAAAATAAAAAAGACCTAATTGATATACTTTTCAACAACCTCTATTTTTTCAACCTACTTCTTTTAGAATATCTGTTTTTAGTGCAGTATTTTAAAAACTAATTCCTTTAAAAGTTCGCCATCAGAGGTGGAAACGTTTCCATATCCTTTCGATTTTAAATCGTACTCATTTAAGTATCCGATTATAGTGAAAATTTGTCTTTTGGAGTAATTGCGTTTCCCGTTGATATAATCTTTGGCAAAAAATGAGTTAACACCTATTGTTTTTGCAATGATATCCGGTTGGTCAGATGGAGAGAAATAACAACACATTATTTTTGAGAATAACCTGTAAATGCTTGAAATAGTTACAACTAGAGGGTAGTTTTTCTCATTACTTGCAAAGTGGTTTACAATTCTATTTGCTTTTGTTATTTCTTTATTTGCTAATGCGTTAGATAGTTCGAAAATATTATAATCTTTACTTATTCCAATGTTTTTTTCGATTATTTCGGGAGTTATTTTGGAGTCTTTGGGAAGGGATATGGAAAGTTTTTTAATTTCATTTTCAATTTTACCTAAATTGTTTCCTAAAAATTCACTGAGTATTACTGAGGATTTTTCTGAAATCTTAAGTTGGTGGCTTTCTACTTGGCCGATAATCCATCCTGGAATTTGGCTGTCATAAAGTTTTTTTGATTCAAAAAATTCTACATTTTCTTTTAGTTTTTTTAATATTCTCGCATCAAGTTTTTTTCCTTTAAAGGAGAAAATCAGAATCGTTTGAGTTTGAGGTTTTTTTGCATACTGAATTAGTTCATCAAACTTTTTGAAATTTTGGGCTTCTCTTACCGAGATAACTTGATGAGAGCCCATCATAGGAAATCTTTTTGCTGAATTTATAACGGTTTGTAAATCGATGTCTTTGCCGTACAGAATAGTCTGGTCAAAATCTTTTGCTTCTTCTTTAACAATATGAGAAGTTGCGAATTTTTCAATTAAATCAATGTAAAACGGCTCTTGACCATGTAAAAAGTAAATAGGGGAATAAAATCCTTTGGCTATATTCTTTATAATTAATTGATGAGTCATTTCAAATTTATCGTAAAGTTAGCTGATACTGTATCACCTTTTTTAAAATAATTTTTAATTTATTTAATATCAATAACACAATCGTGGACACGAATTTCATCAGATACTAAATTTGATGAGGCAGTGATTGATGCGCTATCCTTGACAAGTAAAAAGGATGTATCGTAAGCATTGTAATAAATTGTGTCGAAAAAAGAACCACAGTCGTAAATTTCAAAGTCACCTTCTTCTTCAAAATAATAAATCTTTTTTGTTTGGCCGGAAGGGACTGATATGGAATCCAACACTAGAGTGTCTCCAATTACTTTAAATAGTATTGTGCTTTCGCTTGAGTTTTTTATGAAACCATTGTACTCTGTTGACCCTTTTGAACAGCTGATAATTAAGAGAGAAGTAATAATTATTGTAGAAATATTAAATTTAAATTTCATTTTTTTAAATATTTTAAATTTCATTTGAATCCTTCATTAACACCGAGTCCAAAGAGAGAAAAGTCATATTTTACCGGGTCTTCAGGGCATATTTTTTTCAGCTTAGTTGTGATTTCTTCCACAGCTCTCCAATCGTTTTGTTTCCTTTTTAAAATTCCCAACGCTCTTCCTACATTACCCGTATGAATATCTAGAGGTAGATGAAGAAGTGAGGGAGAAATTAATTTATTCCAAATTCCTAAGTCAACACCATGCTCGTCTTTTCGAACCATCCATCTAAAATACATGCATATTCTTTTCGCTGCTGAACCTTTTAACGGATCCGGTAGGTGCTTTTTGCTCCTTATTGCATAAGGATTTTTGAAAAATCTGTTTTTAAATAGACTTAACACATGAGCTTGACTGTTCGTGTTTTCAAATTGAGATTTAAAATATAACCCAAGTGTTTCGTGTTCTGTTAAAATATTTTGTAAAGCGTAGCAAAAGGTAGTTAAATCAATTTCATTAAAGGTTCTGTGTTTAAATCCAATAAAATTCTTGAGGTCACTTTGATTAAAATCTCGTATAAATTCTGATGGCGTGTTATCCATTCTTTGCATCAAGCTGTATGCATTTTTTATAATCGATTTTCGATTTCCCCATGCTAGTATAGATGCAAATAGTCCGGCAATCTCTATATCCTTTGGACAAGAAAATTCGTGAGGTATTTTTACTGGATCATCCTCAATGAAATTGAAATTATTAAATTCAATGTACTTTTCGTCAAGAAAATTTTTCAGTTCACTACTAGTCATTAAAAATAATATTTCCATCAGCAATTTCAATTACTCGATCAGCGAGACTTGCCAATTCTCTATTGTGAGTAACAATTATAAAAGTTTGGTTAAATTCTTGTTTTAACTCAACAAATAAATCATGTAAATCACTAGCGTTGTTAGAATCTAAATTTCCCGATGGTTCATCCGCTAAAATAACCGAAGGTTCGTTAATTAAAGCCCTTGCAACAGCAACACGTTGCTGTTCCCCTCCGCTCATTTCACTGGGTTTGTGCTCAGATCTGTGATCAACCTTTAGTTTTCGTAAAAGGTCCATTGCCTTCGCTTTGACTTCTTTTGTTTTACCTCCCATTATTAAACCGGGCATCAAAACATTTTCAAGAGCTGTAAATTCAGGAAGCAAATGATGAAATTGAAAAACAAAACCAATATCTGAGTTTCGGAATTTCGATATTTCTCTATCGTTCATCGAGTGGATGGCCTGATTATTAATATAGATTTCACCATTATTTGGTTTGTCCAAAGTACCCAAAATTTGGAGAAGACTTGTTTTTCCTGCTCCTGAAGCACCTATAATAGCGACTAATTCTCCTTTTTTTATTTCGAGGTTTACACCATTTAAGATTATATTTTCCCCAAAAGATTTTTTTATGTTGACTGCTTTGATCATCGGGAAATAAAGATAAAAAAAATCCTTGTTTCGCTGATGTTAATAAATTTGCATATCAAATTAGCATTTATATTTTGGCGATTCACGCTACTTACGTATTTTTCAAGAATCATTTTAAAAATAGTTTAAGTGAATAAATTTTTAGGAGTTGACATAGGAGGCA
>MDSV01028139.1_pt1 | contig 12538 bp, 15 predicted proteins | sample 810851 | NCBI WGS metagenome assembly MDSV01 (sample SAMN05326640, study PRJNA326480) | marine metagenome | isolation source: seawater | place: Atlantic Ocean: North East | collected 2012
ATTATCCCGAGTTTTCTTTTTTTCATCATTTAATTATTAATGCTTTTTTGTTAAAACTTGAAGTTAATAATGGACCTTAAAAAACATATTAGATCAATTCCTGATTATCCAAAAAAGGGTATTTTATTTAGAGACATAACTACTTTGATAAAAAATGCTGATGCATTTAATTTTACAAATAATAAAATAGTTGAAATAGCCAAAAAAATTGACTTTGATAAAGTAGCTGCAATTGAGTCACGAGGATTTGTTTTTGCTTCAACTGTTTCATATCTTCTAAAAAAGCCTTTTATTCTTTTGAGAAAAAAAAATAAATTACCAGCAGATGTTCATTCAGTAGATTTTGAACTTGAATATGGAAAAGCAACTATTGAAGTTCATAAAGACTCTATACAAAAAAATGAAAAGATTCTTATAATAGACGATTTGATAGCCACTGGTGGAACTGCTGAGGCAGCGGCAAAATTAATTGAAATTTCTGGAGGTAATGTTGCTGGTTTTGTATTTGTGATTAATTTATTTGATTTGCCTGGAAATAAACTTTTAAAAAGTAAAGGTTATCATACTGAGAGTTTAATTGAATTTCCTGGACATTAAATTTCCTTGTTCTTCCATGTAGAGGGTGTTAATTCATTATCAATTTCAATGTTTATATTATAATCAAAAGGTCTGGTGCCTCTTTGCTTTATATAATCGAAGGTTTTTTTTATTCCATCTTGAAGAGATACTGTAGTTTGATAATTGAGAAGCGATCTTGCTTTATCTGCTGAGCAAGTGGCATGTTTTACTTCTTGAGGTCTATCTTTTTTGTGAATAGGTCGTAAGTTTACACCAGTTAGATTTGAGCAAATTTCTGCAATTTTATTTATTGTTACAAATTCTTCGTCTGGTCCTATGTTTATTGTTTGTTTATTAAGATCTTTTTGATCTAACATTGGAATTAAACAACTTAAACAGTCATCTATATAAGAAAAACATCTTGTTTGGTTTCCATCGCCATAAATTATTGGTGCTTTACCTTGCATCATCCTGTTAATCATTATTGAAACAACATTTCTAAATGGATCATCATATTTTTGCCTTGGGCCTATAATGTTATGAGGAACGGCTATAACATATTCGATATTGTTTAGTTCACAAAGATTCTTTAAAACTTCCTCCGAAGCAACTTTTGAAATTGCATATGGATCCACGGGAGAGGGTTTCATATCTTCTTTGAATGGTGTTTTCTGTCCACCATATCTTGCCATTGAAGAACAAAAAATAATTCTGTCAACTTTTTCATTTACAGCAGCAGAAAAAATTGAGACTGATGCTAAATAATTATTTTTAGTTATTTCATATGGAGAAAAAACTGAAAGACCTTCATGAGCGGTTGCAGCGCAATGATATACTACATCTACACCTTTCATTAATTTCTTTATTTTATCGTAATCACAACAATCTCCTTTGTGAAATTCAATACCTTTTGGAACATTATCTTCATAACCTCCTAACATATTATCAATACCAATTACTCTATAACCAAAATTAACTAATTTCTCTGATAAATGTGAGCCTAAAAAACCAGCAACTCCAGTAACAAAAATTGTTTTATTTTTAGAAGACATAATGGCTTTATATATAATATTTAATTTATATCAATTTATTATTACTTTAGGCCTGTACCAAGATTTTTTTCCAATAATTGAATTTAAAAGTCCAGAGAAACGTTGAAAATATATTTTACTTTTCTTTTTTTTAAATATTATCGAAAAAAGAATCATTTTCAAGAGTGAGGAAAACAATTTACTACTCACTTTGATTAAAGAGCTCAAATAACCATAATGCTTTTTATTGTAGTAAAAAGTTGACCACATCCAGTGCCAGTTTCTAGAAAGTTCCATCTCAAAATCAATTGATTTGTTGTGAGATTTGCCGCCTAAATGATTAATCTTTATATTTTTATCTAAGTATATCTTTTTATTTTTTTCTCTAAGTCTTTTACATAAATCAATTTCTTCTAGGTAAATAAAAAAATTACTATCAAAAAAACCTACATCATTAAATTGCGGTATATTTAAAAACATCGCAAAACCTTTTAATAAGTCAACTTGAAAAACATCATCTTTGTATTTATGATCATCAATACATGAGAATTCATCTTGTTTAGCTGGCCCAATAATAGCAAAATCTTTTATTTTATTAGCCGTAATCAAAAAATTACTTAGAGTTTCATTTTCCAAAGTGGTGTCTGGATTTAAAATTAAAGCGTATTGACTTTTTACTTTTGATAAACCTAAATTATTTCCTTTAGCGTAACCGAGGTTCTCTCCAGTTAAATGACACTCTACATTGGAGTATTTGTTTTCAATTTTTTTTTTAAGACTTATATTATTGGAATTTTCAATTATTATTACTTTACAAAAAGAATTGACTGACTCTAAACAATTAAAAATTTTATCTTCACTTTTAAATGTATTAATTACTATTGTAATATTACCATTGACCATTTTAAAATTATTGATTAACAATCATATCTATCTTAATACATTATATATAAAAAAATGTCTTTCAAACTTAAATTTTAATGAAAAATATAATTGTTACCGGTGGTAATGGATTTATAGGAAGTAATCTTATTAAATTACTTCTTAAAAAAAAATTTTTTGTAATAAATATCGATAAAAATATATATTCAAATGGTTCTTATTTATTGAAAAAAATAAGAAGTAAAAATTATAAGTTTTATAAATATGATATAAGTACTAGGAGAATATTTTATATTTTATCAATTTATAAACCTGTAGCAATATTTAACCTTGCAGCCGAAACTCATGTTGATAGATCTATTGACTCACCTATAAACTTTATACATTCTAATATTTTAGGCACATTTAATATTTTAGAACAAATAAGAAAGTATAAAAAAAAATATAAAAAAAAAATAAGATTAATTCACGTTTCTACAGATGAGGTTTATGGAGATATAAAAAAAAATTATAGATCAAATGAGTTAAGTCCCTATAAACCAAGTTCGCCTTATTCAGCTAGTAAAGCAAGCGCTGATCATTTAATCAAATCTTATGTACGTACTTACAATATAGACGCTGTAATCTCTAATTGCTGCAATAATTATGGTCCAGGTCAATTTCCTGAAAAGTTAATACCAACTTTAATTTTTAATATCTTAAATAATTCTACATTACCTATTTATGGCAAAGGGCAAAACTCTAGAGAATGGATACATGTAGAAGATCACTGTAATGGGCTTCTAAGAATTTTTAAAAAAGGGAAGCCAGGTGAAAACTATAACATTGGTACAGGAATTAATATGAGTAATCTTAATTTAACCAAACTTTTATTAAAAATAGCTAGTAGAAAAATCAAAATTGGGAAAAATGTGAAAATTAAATTTGTAAAAGATAGGCCTGGTCATGATTACAGATATGCATTAAATAGTAAAAAAATTAATAAATCCCTTAAATGGAAGTCTGTAAAAAAATTCGATACTGGTTTAGAAGAAACTCTAAATTGGTATCTTGATAATCTTGAATTTTTTAATTTTTTTTCAAAAAATAAATTTTTCAAAAGATTGGGCCTAAATATATGATTAATAAAGGAATTATTCTTGCGGGTGGTGATGGTACAAGAATGAGTCCACTAACAAAAGCAGTAAACAAACAATTACTTCCTATTTATGATAAGCCATTAATTTATTATCCTTTATCAGTTTTGATGCTTTCAGGTATTAGAAATATTTTAATAATTGTAAATAAAGGCCAGCTTCCACAATTTAAAAATTTACTTCAAGATGGATCCAGATTTGGAATAAAAATAAATTATAAGGAACAAGAGAAACCTAAAGGTTTACCTGATGCTTTTATTTTAGGTGAAAAGTTTATCAGTAAAGACAAAATAGCACTTATTCTCGGTGATAATTTTTTTTACGGTCAAAGTTTAACAAAAAAGCTTAAAAGTTGTTTAAGATTAAACTCTGGTTGCAAAATTTTAGTTCATCCAGTTGGCAAGCCAGATTTATATGGTGTTGCACATACAGATAAAAAAAATAAAATTATCTCAATAAAAGAAAAACCTAAAAATTCCAAATCAAACTTGGCAATCACTGGGCTTTATTTTTTTGATAATAAAGTAGTTAATTACAGTAAATCCCTTAAACCATCAAAAAGGAAAGAATTAGAAATTGTTGACTTATTAAATATTTATAAAAAAAAAAATAAATTAAGTGCTGAGTATTTAGGTCGTGGTGGAGCTTGGTTAGATACAGGTTCAATTGATGATTATTATAATACGTCAAGTTTTGTATCAACATTAGAAAATAGACAAGGCTTTAAAATTGCGTGCTTAGAAGAAATTGCTCTAAAATATAATTGGATTAATAAAAGTAAAATAAAACAAGCTGTTAGTTTCTATGGGAATTGTATTTATTCTAATTATTTAAAAAAATTAATAAAATAAAATGTTAAAAAAAATACTTGTGACTGGAGGTGAAGGGCGATTTGCTAAAGAGTTAAAAAAAACTAAAAGTAAATTTACTTTTTTTTTTAGAGGTAAGAAACAATTAAACATCTTATCAACTAAATCAATAAATAAAAATTTAAACAAATTAAAACCCGATGCGGTACTTCATTTAGCTGGTTTGTCTAGACCTATGTCTATTCATAGTAGAAATATTAATCAAAGCATAGACTTAAACGTCATCGGTACAGCTAACCTTGTTAAAGCTATAAATAAAAAAAAAATTAAAATGATTTTTTTATCTACTAGTTATCTTTACCCCGGAAAAAAAGGAAATTATAGGGAGAAGGATCCATTGTTGCCTTGGAATAATTATGGATGGTCAAAACTTGGGGCGGAATCAGTTGTGCAAATGTACAAAAACTCATTAATTATTAGGGCATGTATGACTGAAAAGCCCTTTGTACATAAGTACGCTTTTACAAACGTAAAATGTAATTTCATTTTTCATGATGAGTTTATTAAAATTTTATTAAAAGTCCTTAAGTTCAAAGGTATTATAAATATTGGTGGAAAATCACAGTCAATTTTTAATTTTGCCAAAAAATATAAAAAGGACGTAATGAAGAAAAAATCTCATAATGAATTACCCTCTAAGATCTACATGAGTCTTGCAAAAATGAAGAGTTTATTAAAATGAAAGTAATTAAAACAAAAATTAAAGATTTATTAATTATCAAACAAAAAAATAATTTTGACTCCAGGGGTAATTTAAGAGAAACTTTTAACAAAAAAATATTAAAAAAAAAAATTCATTTTTGAATATGCCACAACTTCAAAAGCTAAAGCTTTAAGAGGTTTTCACTTTCAGTATAGATTTCAACAAGCAAAATTTATTAATGTTATCAAAGGAAAAATTTTAGATTGTGTAATTGATCTTAGAAAAAATTCTAAAACATTTGGTAAAACTTTTAAAATAGTATTATCTGATAAAAATTGTTTGAGCCTATATGTTCCAAAAGGATTTGCTCACGCATATTACAGTTTTGAAAAGGTAAATATTATTTATTACAAACTTACAAACTATTATATGCCAAGATTTGAAAGTGGAATAAATTTATTAGATAAAAAAATCAATATTAAATGGCCTAAAACAAAATTAAATATTTCTCAAAAGGATAAGAAATTAATGTCCTTTCAAAAGTTTCTAAAAACAAAACATTATTTGTAATCTGATAAATCTTTTCCAAATATTGGTATAACTTTTATAGTATGGTTTTTTGTAAACCAATAAGATAAAAATCTTTCCGCCAAAAAACCATAAAGTCTTTTTAATCCATAACCATAAAGATTTTTTGATTTAAATATTTTTTCACATTTAAACAACCAGGGAAAAACAACATTATAATAATTCTTTAATATTTTTGTTTTACAAATAAACATATTTTGAGGGTGAAACGAATTATTCTCATTCATATATAATCTAAAATCATTTTTATTACCTTCATCTAATAAGTCTATAGCTAATTCTAGATTCCCTTTTCCATGATATAAATCAAAGTGAAGTTTAAGATTTCTTTTTTTTTTATTGAATAAAAGCGTTGGGTTTAAAAGAAAAGTTGATAGGTAGTTTTTGTATATTTTTGAAATTTTATAGTCATCAACTAAAAGTTTTTCACCAAGAATACAGTCAAATAATTCACTGCTCTCATAATCAATTTCTTTTAAAAGAGAATTTTTAAAATCTTCCAAATTAATATTAATATCTGAAATATTTTTTGTTATAAAAAATTTTCTATACTGACAGAAACCCACCCATTCAGTTTTAATATTTTCTAAATAATTTTTCCAAATCCAATAATGAAAAGTATATTCTCCATAATTAGAATTTTTTTCTGATATATTTAAACCCCTCTTATCGCTTAAACATTCTTTTGAAAATTTTTTATTCCCTAATCCGACTGGTATGTATTCTAATTTTTTAATAATATCCTCGTGATCTGGATCAAGAGTTAAACAGAAAATTGAAATATTTTTCATAAATTGAAAAAACTATTTAAAATGGTAGCGAGAGGCGGATTCGAACCGCCGACCCCAGGCTTATGAGTCCTGTGCTCTAACCAACTGAGCTACCTCGCCAAAAAAACCTATTTATAATAGATAATATTGATCATTTAAACTTTTTTCTTATCAAGTAATTTAAAGGCTTTTCGTATTTTATAAAACAAATATTAGATATAAGCATAAGCAATATTATAAATACAAAAAAGAAAGTTTTAGTATTAACAATAGTTTCATCAATTCCAAAAAAATTTAAACTAAGAATTATTATTATTTGTAAAGGAATATGTATCAAATAAATTGAATAAGTTAAATTTCCAAGATTATTAAATAATGATTTTATTGAGTCTTTTTTAATAAATATGTCCAGTTGAGAAAAAAATAAAACAATTGATGGACAAAATAAATAAGTTTTATAATTTCCTGTAAAAGAGATTATTAGTAAAATAGTTGAGATAAATAATAAAATATATTTATTTTTAAAATATTTGGAAACCATATAAACAAGGGATCCTGTAAAAAATAATCTAGCACACTCTAAGAATAAACTATCTACTAATAAAATTTTATCTATAACAACTAATAATACACTTAATGCTAAAACAACTTTTATTTTAAATTTTCTTAATAAAATTAGTAATATAAAAAAGGCTATGTATATAGCTATTTCAATTGAAACACTCCAAATTGGAGCGTTAAAAGAATGGCCTTCCTCAAAGCCCCAAGAAGAAATAAAAAAGATTTGTAAAATGAAATGGTAAAAATCATTAATTTCTACAATTTGAAAACTGTTAAACTTCGTCAAACTGAAAATTTGTAATAAAGTAATAATGATTAATGTAATAAAATGTAAAGGGTAAAGTCTTGCAAATCTGTTTAAAAAAAATTCTCTACCGGTAACCAACTTTTCAGAGTTAATATAAACATAAGAAAAAACAAAACCTGAAATACAGTAAAAAACATGGACACCGTAAATTCCATGTACATAAAAAATATTTAGCACCTCTGAAAAAGGGAAATCATTGAATATTTCTTTGTTGTCTATTTCTGAAAATGAATTGAATGGGCTATAAAAATGTCTATAATGATAAAAAAGTACAGATAAAGATGTAAAAAACCTTAAAATTTCTATACCAAAATATCTGTTCATTTTAATTTATTCTTTCTTCTAACAACCTTAAAGGGACGTCGATAGACCCTTGTTGATCATTATTATAAAAGCTTTTTGATTCCAGTGAAATATCTTTATAATTAAGATTTAATTTCTTTGCTAAGTTAGAATACATGTAACCAGCTGAAGCTGACTTTAACTCTAATATTGAAGCTTCAGGATTACAAAAAGTCAAATTTGCGAATCCAGCGCCATGTAAACCGACTATTTTTGATGCTGAATTAAATAAACTTACTTGATCTGAAAAACTTAAATCACTTAATCTAATTATTGAAAAACCTTTTTGTAATAAAGTTTTTTTTACATCTTCCTCATTAATTATACTTCTTAAATATCTATGGTTTGAAGTAGAGTCACTTCTATCAATATAAAATTTCGAGGGAAATTTTTTTGATGTGCCTTTTATAAATTCTTTTCTTAAATATTCAATTATCCATATAGGTATATTTAGCACACTTTTAGATGGCTCATTATTAAATACATATGGATGATCAACGGCTATCGAAATCTGAGTTTGTATATGTCTGTAGAATTTACTTGAAATTCTTTTACTGAAAGGGATCTCTAACAAATCTAAAGTTTCATTTTGAAATTTTTTTTCTAGGCCTGGAAATAGAAAAAAGTCTATTTCGTTTAAATCTAATTGATTTTTTAAAATTTTTAATCTTGGTAAAACATCGAACAACCAGTGCCAATAATTTTCATTACCGGCACCACCAGTTAAGAGTGAGAATACTTTTCCTTTTAAGTTTTTTTTTAATTTTGGAGTACCTTTCTTAAAAACTATATTATTTGAAATATCTGAATTTTTGGTGTTTCTAAGTTGAAAAGAGGGACCTTTAACAATTTTATTATCTAATATAAAAGCAGTATCATTAATTGTATCTGTATAAATTCTACAATTTTGTATCTTAAAAATTTTATATGAATAATTTTTTGTAAAAAAACTATTAATTATTTCTACTGACTTATGATTTTTGGAGTCAACAAAAGTATTAATTTTTCTATATAAAATAGATAATATGCTATAACCAAAGCTTTTTATTATAAATAATAATTTCTTTTTTATAGAATAAATCAAAATAATATTATAGTTATTATTAAACTTTTGTAATTATTTTAAAATAAATTGATGAAAAAATCTGCTCTTATTACAGGTATAACTGGCCAAGATGGATCATACTTAGCAGATTTTTTATTAAAAAAACAATATAATGTCCATGGTTTGGTAAGAAGAGTGGCAGCAGAAGATGAGTCTCATCGTTTCTGGAGACTTAGACATTTAATGGATAAAATTAAAATTCACGCAGGATCTCTTGAAAGTTATGCAAGTATAATTAATATTATTACAAAAATTAAACCAAATGAAATATATCATTTAGGAGCTCAAAGTTATATTGATTACGCTTTTAAAGATGAATTCTCGACAATAAATACAAATATAAATGGAACACACTTTTTATTATCTGCAATAAAAGAATTTAGTCCTAAAACAAAATTTTATTTTGCAGGTTCTTCTGAAATGTTTGGAAAAGTTTTACAAATACCTCAAACAGAAAAAACCCCTTTTTATCCTAGATCAGTTTACGGAATATCCAAAGTAGCAGGATTTGATCTTACAAGAAATTATAGGGAAGCTTATAATTTATTTTGTTGTAGTGGAATTTTATTTAATCACGAATCTCCAAGAAGAGGATTTGAATTTGTTACAAGAAAAATAACTCATTCCGTAGCTAGAATAAAATTTGGTCTTCAAAAAGATTTAAAACTTGGAAATATGAATGCAAAAAGAGATTGGGGACATGCTAAAGATTATGTAGAAGCAATGTGGTTAATGCTAAATCAAAGAAAACCAGAAGATTTTGTTATAAGTACAGGTAAACATTATTCAGTAAGAGACTTCACTAAATTAGCTTTTCAATTAGTTGATTTAGATTACAAAAAGTATGTAAAAGTTGAAAAGAAGTTATACCGTCCTTCAGAAGTAGAGAGTCTTTTAGGAAACTGTAAAAAGGCTAAAAAAATTTTAAAATGGAAACCAAAATTTGATTTCAAAAAGTTGGTAAAAGATATGGTTAAAGCTGATTTGGAATTTGTAGAAAAAGAAGGCTATTAAGATCCTGGTTTGTGAAAAAAATTTTAAGTCACATTTTTAAAAGAAAATCTCAAATTAAAGATGAAAAATATTCAAAAATAGTCTTACCTAAAATAATTGAATTTAGTGAAATAATTAAAACCAAAAAAAATATTTCTTTTTTACATAGCGGTCATCTTGGGGATATAATTAATAGTTTGCCGGTCATCAAAGAATTATCAAAAAAAAAAATATGTAATTTGTATATTCAAAAAGATAAAAAAATTCCGAGTCACGTAATCTCGAGAGAGGGATCAACTAATTCAGTATTTCTAAAAGAGCAATCTATAATTAAGATTTTGCCACTTTTAAATAACCAGACTTTTATAAATAAAGTAGAAATTTTTAATAACCAATTTATTGATATAGATTTAAATTTTTTTAGAGAACTTCCTATAAATTTTAATATAGACTCAGTAAGATGGTATTTTCATTTAACTGGATGTTTTCCAGATTTATCTAGATCATATTTAGAGGTTCAGCCTAATAAAAATTATGAAAATTATATTGTTATAATGAGAAGTCTTAGAAGACAAAACAAACATATTGATTATTCTTTTTTGTCTTCATATAAAAATATAGTTTTTATTGGATTAAAAAATGAGTTTGATAACCTTAAAAAACAAATAATTAATTTAGAATACTTTGATAGTAAAGACTTTCTAGAGTTAGCCTCAATTATCAAAAATTCCAAAATATTTATCGGAAACTTATCTTTTGGTTATGCGTTAGCTGAGGCTCTGAAAGTAACACGATTATTAGAGTCTGCTCCAAATTTTCCTTTAGTTTACCCAAATGGTGAAAATGGATACGATTTTTATTTTCAAAATCATTTCGAAGATTTAATTAAAAAACTTTATTAGACTAAATAACCTTAAATTCTGGTAAAGGAAAAATAAATTTAGTTCCTTTTTTTCTAATTTCTTTTTCGCGAATTAATATTTCTTTTTTAAAGTGCCAAGGCAACACTAGATAGTAATTGGGTTTATTAAAACGTGAAAGTGTTTCAGATATAATTTTAATTTTTGTGCCTGGAGTATATAAATTATATTTTGTTTCATTTCTCTCGGCTATAAAGTCTATAATCTTACTGTCAATTTTAAAAAACTGGAGTAAAACATTTCCCTTAGTAGATGCTCCATAACCATGCACAATTTTACCTGAATTTTTAACTTTCTTTAAAAAATTTAAAAGTTTTAACCTAGATTTATTAATTAACTTTATAAATTTTTTATAAGTATTTTCATCAGTAAGTTTTAATTTATTCTCTGAATTTAATATTGATGTGATTATTTTTTTATTATCTTTATATTTAGAATTTAAGTGACAGATAAAATATTGTTTGCTTGCACCATTTATATTATTCTCTTTAATATCAAATACTCTTAACTTATGCTTTTCACACAAATTAATAATTACATTAGTGCTATAATATTCTAAATGTTCGTGACAAATGGTATCAAACATTTTATTTTTTATGATTGAAGCCAAGTCTGCGAATTCCAAAAGAAATATACCATCTTTGGACAATAAATTTTTAGCATCTTTGACAAATTTATTTGGATCTTCAGCATCATAAAAAACTGATAATGCTGTAATAATTTTGAATTTTTTATTAGTAAAATTTCTAATCTTATTTGCTGAAAAAAAATCAGCTATTTTAAAATTAATATTTTTATAATTTTTTTTATATTTATTTAAAATTGGATCAATTCCAAAAGAAATAATATTTTTATTATAAAAGTTTAGTAATGAAGCATCGTTACTTGCAATATCTAAAACTAGCTCTTTTCTTTTTAATTTAGCTTTTTTAGACAAGTCTTTAACAACATTTTTTACGTGCTGAAGCATAGTTTTGTTTATACCTGTTCTATATCCGTAATCAGGTCCATATAAATATTTCAAATCAAAATTATGACCTAGTTGAACAAGTTTACAACTTTTACAAATAACTAGGTCTATTGGTTTTTTTTTAATTTCTTGATTAACTGAAGGAAATTTTCCTGTAAAACATAAATTCCCTAATGAAAATAATTTTTTAATTTTTTTTTTTTTACAAATCCTGCATTCTTTAATTTTCATTAATTCTTTATACCAATGAGTATAATCTTATTAAATTCAAAAAATTAGAATGATTGGAAAAATTTGAATAAACTGATGATTTTTTACTTAAATTGTTAATATAATGCCAAAAACTGTAACTGCAGAAACTGCAGCAACGCCAAGAGCCAGATTTCTTTTTTTTTCTATTTTTTTCTCTTCATTTAATCTTGAGAGTAATTCTGTTACTTTAACTTTACCTTGTGAATTGTTAAATTCACTTGAGTTTTTTTCTATATCAAATTGGTTGCTCATATCCCTATTAAAACACAAACCAATAATGATGGTACTTAGATTAAGTGCATAATGGGTTCTTAAAAAATAATTAACCCAAAATGAATTGAATTTTATCTAAAATAGGTCAAAGGCATTTGTATATTCTAAATTAAAAGCATCAGAAACACCCTTATAAGTAATTTTACCCTTATAAACATTTAAACCCGCTAAAAAATTTTTATCTTCTTTTAAAGTTTTTTTATAACCTTGATCTGCTAACTTGATTAATAAGGGTAGCGTAGCTTTGTTAAGAGCCATGGTAGAAGTTCTTGGAACACCTCCAGGCATATTTGCTACACAATAGTGCACTACTTCATCCACTAGATAAGTTGGATTAG
>MDSV01083802.1_pt1 | contig 12536 bp, 5 predicted proteins | sample 810851 | NCBI WGS metagenome assembly MDSV01 (sample SAMN05326640, study PRJNA326480) | marine metagenome | isolation source: seawater | place: Atlantic Ocean: North East | collected 2012
TCTCCAGCATCTGCAGATTCTGCTTTATCCGTTGGAGCACTTAATGATAAAGGATCAATAAATCGAAATGATGATGAAGTTGCTAGTTATTCAAATTATGGACCAAGATTAGATGATGGAGATGATAACCCTTGGGATGAGTTAAAACCAGACGTTGTTGCCCCAGGATCTAATATTAATGCACCTAGAAGTTTCGTAGAAGGTCCATTTACAGTACCTGGATCTTCAACTTTAGCAGATGATCAATATCATGAATTAACGGGGACAAGTATGGCAACACCACATGTTGCTGGAATGGTAGCAATAATATTAGAGAAGTTTGGAGATCAATTTTATGATGAAGATGGTATGGTTCAAGCATTGTTAGTTAAGGACTTCGTAAGAAATAATACAATATTACCCGAGTTTCAAGAAATTGAACCAACAAATAATGATGCTGGTGCAGAATGGAATGATCATTGGGGTTTTGGTTATGTTGATATGGTTAGATTACTAGGGGGAGACGTAAATTTTATTCCTCCAGATGCCGTTTTGATTAATGTTACAGCACCTACAAATGAATCATGGATGATTGAAAATGATGAAATAAGGATGCGTGGAATCGTTAACCCTCAAGAGAACTTTACATTTGATTCATTGACCATAAATTGGACAGCTACAAGATTATATTATTGTGAACAAACACAAGAACCTGATCCAGGATGGAATACGTGGAATTCTCCTGCTGATGATTGTTATGACTACAAATATCATTGGGAAGGTACACCTGAACTTAACGTATCTGAAGATAATGAATGGTCTTTTGATGTGCAATTAAATGAACATAATTGGTATGATAATATTAATTCAAATGGGCAAAATTGGGAGCATGAGATAAACTTGAAGGCTAAGGATGGAGATAGGTTAATGGGCGCTTCATGGATTATACCTAGAGTTGGTTATTACAATATAGATATTGAAGAACCATCTCATTTTTCACCTATTTCTGGCATTGTAGATTTCAGTGGTCCATATGCAGGAGTTCAAGCTGAATTAATAGAATATAGGATAGATTCTGAAGAATGGGTTGTAGGGCAAAATGTTTCTAATAATCGGGCACCAAATCAGGAAACAGGAACTTATAATTTTGAATGGAATTCTTCAGAAGTAATTGATGGATTACATACAATTGGAGTCCGAGTAGTAAATAAATCAGGTAGAATTGGTGCAGTACAAGAATATTTATTTGAAGTAGACAATCTTCCATTTGCGCCAGATTTAGAATTCTATGTAGATACAGAAATACTTGATGAAGGATTACCTGTAGATCAATCCTTTTTGAATAATATTTTAGAAATTAAAGTAACAGTAGTAAATAGTGGAGATGCAGTTTCTGAACCGGTAAATATTGAGGTTTCAGGAGCAGGTGCAACCGCATCATCAGTATTAGATAGGATGGAGATTGGAGAGATTAAGGAATTAATAATTCCTGGATGGGCTCCAAATGTATTAGGAGAGAATCAAGAGATTACGATTAGGATAGATTATCCTGATAAAAGATTGGATGAAAATTTTGTAGATAATAATATTCAAAATATTTTATTTGATGTTGTTGAATATGCCGATGGAGTAGATTTGTCATTAAGCCAGGGAGCAGTTCAAATAAGAAATATTCAGGAACAATATGTGATTCCAAGGCCAAATGAACCATTCTTTGTTCATGTGGCAGTTGAAAATATAGGTTCAAGCAATTCTGGCTCAGCATCATTAATTCTAGAACAAAGAACATCACAAGGATGGACAATTATAGATGAGAACTCTATTGTAAATGTATTTGGTTCAGGTTTAATGGAATACGTAACTCCTTTTGAATTAGTTTTGAAAGATACTGGTGGATATAATTATAGATTAACAATTACAAATAATTCTCTCGATGTTAATCTTGAAAATAATGTGCTAGAATTTGGACTTGTAGTTGATGATGTGCAGTTAAGTGCAAATGTTACAATTTCATTATTGGATGATGAGACACTAATTGGATATGTTGCAGTTAAAAACACTGGACATCTCTTAACCTCATATGATGGAGGACTTCATTTAAGGACAGTATCAAGTTATCAAAAACTGTTGGATGATGTGTTATTGGATGATACTTTTGCAGGTGAAGCTTTAATTTATTCAGAAGGAGATGCAAGTCATGTTGTTTGGACAAGACGTTATTTAGATGAAGATAATCATTTAAGAATGACAGTATCTCATTTAGTTGTTTATGAAGATGGTCAAGTTTCACAAACAAAAGATTTAATGCCAGCGATTAGATTAACCCAAGGTTATTACTTTGGATTAGGGATGAGTAATCATGAAGATAAATTTGCAATAGCGGGATATCATAGAGATATTTACACTGGAGGATCTTATGAAGATATCACATCTATCTTTTTACTATCTTCTGAAACTCCTTTAGATAATAATTCATGGAAAATTTCACCTACAGTTGTGTTTAATCTTGATGTTCAATCTGACGATGTTGAACCTGTATCTATTGCTATTGGGAATGATTACCATATAATTTACCAAGTACGAAGAACTGATTCTACAGGGGAATTAAGACACGGTTTAAATTATGCAAAAGGTCAACCAGAATCAGGAAAGTGGGGCTGGGGTTCAGATGTAGGAGATTTCGCATCACTTGCAAATATAGAAGTAAGAGTTGACGGAGAAGAAGACATAATTATTGCTGCATGGAGGGAAGGAAGAGGGCTTAATTCTAATTTAGTAACTTGGGTGACAAATCAATCTTGGAATGATGAGGATAAAGTGCTTAATGTGGCTCCTGGTTTGGAAAACATTAGATTAGTTGAAACTAATGATGGAGGAATACAAATATTTTATGATTCAGTGCTATTGGGTAATGAAGTAATTCTTTATGGAATAATATCTAATGAAAATAATGAAAAGGAGCATTCATTATCAGTTAGATTAACTAAGGGAGCATTTTTCTCAGCTGGAAAAGTCGATGATGGTTCAAATTTTGTATATTATAATGAACAAGGGTTATTGAGTATAAGACAGATTGTTGAACAGAGTATTAATTCTCCTGGAAAACAATCTTTTTGGGAACGTTTACAGAGTAGTCTACCTGATGATTCTACACTTGGAATAATTGTAAGAGTAATTGGGTTGGCAATATTGTCATTATTTATCGTACTATCAATAAATTTTATCGGGACAAAAGTGAAAAGGCGTTTTAGAAATAATGATGAAGTGGTTATTTCTGTAGGCAAAAAATCTCCTGATATTGAATTAATAGTGGATGAGGAGCCTGAAGAAATAGAATTAAAAATTTCAGTAGAAGAAAATTTACCAATGGATGAAGTTATTGAAATCGAGAGTAATGTCAAAGAAGAATTTTTAGATGATAATGTTGTAGATGAAGAACTTACAGGAAAGCAAAATAGAGCAAAACGTAGAATGAATCGTAAGATAAGTAAGGACTTAAGTCAAATGCCACCATTAGGAGATTTACCACCATTAGGAGATTTACCACCATTAGGAGATTTACCACCATTAGGAGATTTACCACCATTAGGAGATTTACCACCCTTAGGAGATTTACCGCCATTAGAAAAAGAGATAACATGTTCCGAATGTAGTGCGAAATTTATGTCTCGAGATTTAAATAAAAGAGTAGTAAAATGTCCGCTTTGTTCTAATAAAATTTATTTGGATTGATCATTATGAAAGCAATAATATTAGCAGGAGGTAGAGGTGAAAGGCTAGGAGGTCTTACAGATTCAAGAAGTAAAGTAATGCTTCCATTAGCTGGTAAACCTATGCTTGAATGGTTATTGCATGAACTTGAAGAAACTGAGGTAACAGAAGTCAAGATAGTATATTTTTATGCGGGAGAGAGAATTTTAACACACTTTGGCTCAGGCAGAGGTTTTGATTTAGATATTCAATTTGTAAAGCAACATAGTGATAGGGGAACTGTAGGATCATTAATGACAGGGCTTTCAAATCAAGATGGCGATGAGGATGAGAGGGTTTTAATTCTTAATGGAGATAATGTTGTAGATTCAAAATCCATAAATTCCTTATTGAAAATTAAAGGCAATGGCTTAATTGTTAGTGAACATGATAATCCTCATCATTTTGGTGTTGTTGAGTTTAAAGGTACGAACGTAAAAAGTATTACTGAAAAACCCGATATTAATAAAATTAGAAGTAGAATGGTATCTACTGGAGTTTGGTTTTTGAATAACGAAGTCTTAGAGAATATAAAATTAGACTTTGAAGAGGGACAAACAGAATTATCCACATCTATCTCTAAACAAATTAAAGATGGGCTAAATATTGAAACAGTTAGGACTGAAAATTGGCATGATGTTGACCATCCTTGGGATTTGAATAAATTAAATCGTTATTTGTTGGATAGAATGCCCAGTTTTATTTCTAAAAGTGCAGAAATAGCAGATTGTTCAACAATTAATGGAGAAGTCCATATTGGCAATGGGACTATTATTCATCCTGGTTGTGTAATTCAAGGACCTGTACATATTGCAGATAATTGTGAAATTGGACCTCTAGCAGTAATTACGGGTTCAACATCAATTTCTTCAGGATGTCGTATAGGGCCCTTTACTAGAATCAGGTCTTCTTTAATAATGCGTGATGTTCAAATAGATTCAAATTGTTCAATACATCATTCAATTATTGGTCCAGCAACTTCGTTTAAGTCAAATGTAGAGGTAGACGCATCATCTGTACAGAAAACGGTTAGAAATACCAATTATCAGATCCGTCGCCTTGGTTTAGTAACAGGTGAAGCATGCATGCTTGAACAAGGAGTAATATGTGCGCCTGGAACAATGCTAGGATCTCAAGTATTAGTTGGCAGAAGAACTAAATTAGATGGAGAGTATGAAACAGGAACTAGATTCATTAGAGGTGCTTAAAATGTGCGGAATTTTTGGAATTATTGGAGATTCTAATACTAGCAAATTATTGATGAAAGGTTTGAAAAGAATGGAATATAGAGGTTATGATTCATCAGGAATTTGTATTGTTGATGGCAAAGAATTCATTCGTAAAAGAGCAGTTGGTGAATTATCTAATTTAGAACCATTAGTTGTCGATTTACCCGTTTCTGAATGTGGTATTGCACACACAAGATGGGCGACTCATGGTCCACCTACTGAAGATAATGCACATCCACATTTGTCTCCTAAATTAGATGTGGCTGTAGTGCATAATGGAATAATAGAAAATGAAGTAGAATTAAGAAAAGAATTACTTTCAATTGATAAAAATCTTATTTTCAAATCAGATACTGATTCAGAAATTGTTGCACATTTATTATCGAATGAAATTAATAATTCTGGACTAGACATTAAAAAATCAAAAGATGAAGAATTCATAACTTGTTGGAAAAAAGTCATTGGCAAATTAGAAGGTTCATTTGCCCTTGCAGTCATATTAAAGGGTAGAAATGATTTCATATTATTTGCTAGAAAGTTTGCACCTTTAGTAATCTCGCATGATGGAGATAAAGGGATATTGGCAAGTGATGTTTCTTGTATTGTAGGTCTAACAGAAAAAGTACATTATTTAGACGAAGGAGATTGGGGTTTAATTAATAAGAACGGGATCAAAATCTTTAATGTCGATGGTGAAGTAGTTGAAAAAGAACCTAAAAAATTAGAGTGGACATTAGGGGATGCTGAATTAGGAGGTTATCCTACATTCATGCTCAAAGAAATTTATGAACAACCGAGGGTTGTAAGAGATTGCCTTAGAGGAAGATTGTCTAGAGAAAAAATCAAAGGAGTATCGGTTCCTTTTAGTCCAAGATTATTAAGAATTGTAGGTTGTGGAACAGCATATAATGCTGGACTTTTAGCTCGTTATTATATTGAACAATTATCAAAAATACCCGTGATTTTAGATCATGCGCACGAATTTCGTTATGGTGCCCCCTCTGGCCCGAAATCATTAGTTATTGGAATTAGCCAATCTGGTGAAACTGCAGACACATTGGCTGCAATTCAAGCAGCACATGAAAGAGGATATCCAACATTAGGAATCGTGAATGTTGAAAGCAGTACAATAGCTAGAAATGTAGATACAATGATTGGTATTAGAGCTGGTCCAGAAATTGGTGTCGCGTCTACAAAAGCGTTTACAGGACAAGTTTTAGGTGGATTATTAGTTGCTATGAAATTAGGTCAGGATAGTAAAAACTTTCATCGTGAAGATTTAAGTTATTTTGATAGACATGCGCGTATGCTTCCTACATCTATGGAACGTATGTTAAATGATCAAAATATCAAAACGAAATTATGGGAGGCACAACAATATTTTGTTGATAAAAATCATGCATTTTTCCTTGGAAGAAATACATCGTACCCAATTGCTTTAGAAGGTGCATTAAAATTAAAAGAAATATCTTACATTCATGCTGAAGGTTATGCAGGAGGAGAATTAAAACATGGTCCACTTGCATTAGTGGAAGATGGAACACCAATAGTTGTAATTGCTTCCGAAGGTTCAAGTCATAAAAAATTACTCGGTAATGCAAGAGAAGTTGCAGCAAGAGGTGCAAAAGTGATTTTAATTACTCATCAGGAAGATGAATTGGCTGATTCTCATGCAGATTTAGTAATTAAGGTACCTAGAACTCATGATTTATTACAACCATTATTATACAATATTATTTGTCAATTACTCTCATTAAACATAGCTGAAGAAAGAGGCTGTAATGTGGATAGGCCTAGAAATTTAGCAAAATCAGTAACTGTTGAATAAATTCAATTTATTGAAAACTTTTGATCATCAGGATTCCATTTGAATGGCAGATAACCAAGAGCATGAGCCGTATGCCTCATCTTCACTATAGCCAATTTTCTACTAATGTGGTCTCCAGTTCTTTCCATAGTGAGATGAATCACACCATCAGAAAGATAATCTTCTACTCCATATTCTCCAAATTGTTTTTTATCTACTCCAGTCATTTCACAAATGAATAATGAGGTTAGTCCCATTCTTCTTACTGCTTCAAATAATCTGAATATTTCATCTCTAGGATTTTCCATTTTTGTCAATGTAAAGAATGCACCAAGACTATCAAAAACCAAGACTTCAAAGCCAATATTATCGCGATAATTCTTCAATTGTCTAATTAGTTGCCCCATCCAGTCTACTTTTCCACCCATTCCTTGCTCATCTAATTTAACTCTTAAATCTACTAAATCAATAATTGCAATTCTGTTTCTAACACGATTATCGTCTACATCCATTCCCATGTTTGCCATATGTCCTCTCAAACTTTCCTTACTTTGTTCAAGAGTTACATAAATTCCAGAAGTAGGGCCTTGCATTACTGCATTGTATAGCATTCCAAATGAAACACTTGATTTCATAGATCCGCTAGCACCTGCAACAAGTACAATATGGCCTTCAGGAATCCCTCCTTGCATCATTTCATCAAGGCCGCTAATTTCTGTTGGAATTCTCTTCAAGACTCTCCCCGCCGAACAAACCACGAGATTCCTACACATGAAACTAACTATTAGAAAATTAATGAAAAAATGGAGATTACTTATTGATGAGTTACTTTACGGATAATCAATGGGCATTAATGGAATTTGGCTAGCATCAGCATCAGAAAGAAGAGCTATTTTGTTAGGTGATTTAATTTTCGAAGAAAAAATGAATATTAAATTAGTCAATACACCTTTAATTGAAGATGAAATAGAACCAAAAAAAGCCACATTAAAAGAAACAGTATTTTCAATTACAAAAATGAAAATGAAAAGTGCACTCTTAGAGATTTCTTTAGGTAGGTTAGAAAAATTAGAATTAGATTGTGATGGTAATTTGACAAAGACAATAACATTAGTTTCAGATACTCTTGTTGAAGATCCCGATTCATTTGAGGAAGTTTTCGGAAAGCCAAGTGACAAATTAGAAGCTGTAAGCATGTTAAAGAGATTGTCTGGAAGAAAGCATAAAGTGTGGAGTTCTACTGGAATAATTGTTCATAAATCATTAGAATTTCAATTTGATAAAATGCCTGAGATTGAATTTGGAGATTGGCTTGGATATATTTGGACTGAATATTCAACAGTAGAAATTAAAGAGTTAAGTGATGAAATATTATTTGAATTAATAGACTCAAATTCCTGGAATGGTAAAGCAGGAGCATATGATCTAGATGGGCCAATGTCAAAATATGCAGAGGTTAAAAATGGAGGAAAATTTACCGTATTAGGTATTGCATCTATTGCTATTGACACATTAAAACAAATTTTTAAAAATTAAATCAAATCATATTTTGTTACATCAATTTGAATATTTTTACCTGGCATCATCAATAAGTTATCTTTGTTATCTAGAGAGAATATTGGTATTCTTCGATCACTAGAAAGTTGACGAAGGCTTTGTCTGCAAGCACGTTGTTGGCTTTCCATATGCACCATCACCGACAAATCAACAATTACAACGTCACCTTGATACAATCTACTTGCCATAGGCTCTATTGGAAGTCTATTCATTGAGTTTGGAGTTACATATCTCAACGCTTTGGATGGTAAGATATTATTTCTTGAAGTTTGATTAACCCCGAGATCATGAAAAGGCTCACCTTTAGGAGTTATAGGACCATCCCAGTTAATTTTATTTGTTGGTAATGTTGTTTGTGTATCTTTCTTAACTTCTTCTTTTTTAAGTTCTTCAATAGGGGGATTAATTCTACTTTTTTTTGTCGTATTTGCAATTTTTTTACGCTCTGTATTCTCGTCAGGATCAGGTAACCCAATAAAATGCCAAATCTTCTTTACCATCGCTATGCGACCTTCCGTTATCTTGATTGAACTTAAACATCAGGTAAGAATTGATGAGTTTCAGTACTTTTCCAAGCAGAAATTCAATTTCCAGTTTAAAAATCTAAATCATCATCTTCAAAGGCAGATAATGGATCAGATTTTTGTTGAGTATTACTATCATTAGATAATAAATCAAATACAGAATTATCTTGTATGTTTACGGATTCTTGTTGGATTACATTGCTGGGTTGAGGAATATTATTCAAATTTTCTTCTTGTTGAGAAAGCCATGCTGAACCATAATATGACCATTGCTCCATAGTCCAACCTTCAGGTAATCCAGATGATGGAATCGGAGGGCCCATGTTCATTTGATTATTTTGCGGCTCATTTTGGGGTATTGTAGATTGTGTATTTTGCAATCCGAATTGTGCAGTCATTGGTGCAGCACTTGGCATTGGTGAACTATATCCAATTCCAAGTTCCATTTCTTGCCAATTTTCTTTATTTGGAATGTTATTTTGTCTTCTACCTTTTGCAAAAAGAAGTAATGGAATCAGACATATTAGTATAAAGATTAGTGCCTGAATGCCCATTCCAATTCCAAAATTATCTTCAATACTAGCTACAACACTTCCTATTGGTCCTCCAGGTCTTGCTTTAACTTCAATTGTAATTTGTGTAATGCATCTTGTTTCCTCTGGAGCACAACCTTCCTCATCTTTTACAATCAGTTGAACTGTATATGTGCCTTCACTAAGGAATTCTGGAGTGAAATTAGCACCCTGATAATCTATGTCATTATCTTTAATTCCATCTCCATTGCTATCTTGATTGATGTCTTTATCCCATAAATATGCTAGGGATCCTTTGTCTTCTGGAGAATCAGTGGACTTACTTCCGTCAAGGAATATTTGTTCTCCGACATAAATTGATTCGGAATTTGAATTAATAATTGCTCTTGCAGGCTGATTTGTGACCTCAATGTCTAGTTGAATTATTGACATAGATCCATCATCATCAACTGCATGGAAGATTACAGTGTATGTTCCGGCTTTACCCCATGCATGTGTCATTTCGCTTCCTTCGTAATCACAATCATCATTTGCTGACCCATTATTATCCGAATTAAATGAAGGATCAATATCCCAACAGATTACTAGTGTTTCAATATCGCTTTCAGTATCACTAGCTAATCCAGTAAGGGTTAGTGGCATACTTTCACCAATTGTAGTGATTAAAGATGTAATTTCAACAGTTGGTTCTACATTATTTACTTTGATCCATCTTACTTCTTCAGGACTTCTTGCAGAATTGTCATCAAGTACATCAAGGGAAATAGTATATTCTCCAGACAATGTCCAAGAAACATCAATTTCCGAAATACTTCCTACATCTTGTACTTGCCAAGCTACAGAATTATCTTCCATATTAATAGAACTCCAAGTCCATGTTAAGTCCTCAATATCATTAGGAGAATCAAAACTAAAGCCATGTAAACTAATTGTTTGATCTTCATCCACAATCCAAAAAGACCTATCATCTTTATTTACATCAACACCATCATTATTTTTTGCAAGAACATTAGTGATTTCAGGAGGAATATTTAGTACACTAATGATTATTGATGTAGTCGTGCTTTCCCCATCATCATCAGTAACTGTAGCCGTAATAGTCAAATCTCCTTCTATTTCGGGCGTTAATGTACAATTGAATTTAAATGCGCCTTGTTCACAAGAGTCATAATTACCATCTCCATCATAATCCCAAACAATGTCTACTTCTGCTACATCAGGAGGTAGAATTGTATCTATGTCTCCGCTATTATCTGCATTTATAGTTATAGATTCTCCTACTTTAATATCGGTAAAGTCGGAGATTAAATTTAGGTAAGGCGCTTGATTATTGATTACTGCTATGATTGGTACTGTGGTTTGGTCTCCTTCGTCATCAATCACAGTCATGTTGACTATGTAGTTTCCATCATCGCTCCAATAATATGTCAAGATACAATCTTCACTAATTCTTGTTTGTTGCCACAAATTACCTGCGCCATCTACAGTTTGAATGTCAAATTCACATGTGACAGTACCACCATCAGGATCATTACTTTCACTTGCATCAATTGTGAAATTTTCGAATGTATCTACAGGTAGAGGCATATCATATAGAGATACGGGAGATGCACCAATTCTTATTTGAGGTGTTGCTCCTGCATTATTTGATTCATCAACTTCATCATTGTTGTCGTTTGGATCCACAATAAATCCAAAAGAAACGAATCCAAATTGTTGATCATCTGGAACATCCCAATCAAGTATTATTCGTTGTTCATCATATGCATTTAATGGATTTATGTTGAACGAATTAGATCCACCTGGTCCATTAATCTCCATTGTTGTAAGTATACTTGGAGAAATACCTCTGTTTTGAACAGGGAAACTTAGCGATAATGTATCTCCTCTTTGAGCACTAAAACCTGTAACACTTGTCATTACGATAGTTTCACTCCCTCTGGTTCTTTCAATTACAATTCCAGATGAACGTGCAACTAAATCAATCCCCTCTGCATTTGGATCTATGATTAGAGTTTTTACGCCAAGGCCTTGATAACCATCCCAAGCAATTAAACCATGAGTCCCTACATTGTATGTAGTATCAGAATCATCAGGAGTTTCGTTAACAATAAAATTTGTACTTATGGGCTGCCCAGAAATTGTAAAGTCTTCTTCAATTCCGTCTGCTTCAAATATAAATTGCCCTGAAACAGGACTTACGCCTGAACCAGAATCTATTTGCACATCTACATCAAATCCCGGAGGATATGCTTTAAATGGCCAGTCTAATGTAAAACTATTTCCTGGTCTAGATTCTTCAAGGTATGCTTTTAATTTCAAATCTTGAATCATTCCTAGTAATATTACTTCATTACTCCAAGCAAAATTTCTTACCTCATCACAATACCAATTAAAACTTTTTTCAAGTCCAGAAGTTAAGTTTACTTGTTGAATCCTAATACTATCAGTACATCCATAGGGGACATTAGGATCTCCTTGTTGCGTTACTTCAAATTTATCTTCATGAGTATATGGTGGCGGTGGTGGTGGTATTGGAAATGTACTACTTTGCCCAGACCAAACGGTTGTTTCTGTATGATTCATTAACCAATTATTACCTACTTCCAATGGGAAATCATATTGTTCAATTGGGGGTGAATATGATTGATCAAGAGTAATTAATCCTACATCATATGAACCTAGGATTGGGATATTTAATACTTCGACATCAATTGTTTGAGTCTGATAAATAATAGCCAAGTCACTAACTCTTACATGCCTTTCAATTGTAAGGTCTCCCACTAAATTACCATCTATGTCGGGAACTAGCCATGAAGGAACTCCATCAATTAAAGGAGCCGCAACATCTGATGGAATAAATATGTCACCTTGGTAATTTCCACCTCCAATGAGGACATAGATTAGAGTTTTAATCCCATCTACATCTTCAATTCTTATGTCATTTACGACAAGTGAAGTATCTCCAGTAAGTGGTTGAAGATTTACTCCCGGGTCATCTAAATCAGTACCTACTAATGCAGGAGAAACATCAATTGATGTTTCATAAATCCACTGATCGCCAACTAACCAAACTGGGACATCAATCATATTACTTGTAGAACTTCTTACGTTGTAATAATTTGTGTTTTCTTCTGATAATTCATAAATTAATGCA
>MDSV01136404.1_pt1 | contig 12535 bp, 10 predicted proteins | sample 810851 | NCBI WGS metagenome assembly MDSV01 (sample SAMN05326640, study PRJNA326480) | marine metagenome | isolation source: seawater | place: Atlantic Ocean: North East | collected 2012
CTATATATTGGTGAGTTTTTAATTTTTTCTTGTTTTTTGTTTTTTTTTACCCTTCTTGCGTTTGTGTGTGAATTTACGTTTTCTCCTCCTATATAAAGCTATTTTTTTTTTACGGATACCACCACCAGCTCCACTGTCTTCATTTTCCCGTCCAAGTCTGACAAAAAACTCAGCAAATAAATCATTTAATCTCCTGTATTCATCTGTCCAATATCGAGAACCAACAACCCCTCTTCTATAACGACCTTGGAGCTCTTCATTTTCATCAAGTTGGTTTACTATTCTTCCAAATTGACCTTGCTGAGAACGTGAATTATGAAAAATATCCTGGTGTAAATCATAAATGGGTTGTCCTCCATCGATTCCCTGCACTATGGTTAAATATGTATTTACCAAATCTTGAATCGCTATGAAATAATTTTCTGCATAATCAAAACCACCTCTTGGTGAACGAGTGCTCATAAAAACATCTACTAACGTATCATAATCAAAATAGGCCCTATCTAAAGCCTCAGAAAATGCGTAAGGATCCATTTCTTCTTCTTCATTACCCAAAGCATCTCTTAATTCCTGTATTATGGGATGTGATGGGGCATCATCTGGTATACGAGCTTGTCGAATTGATAAAGGTTGAAAAGGAACCCGTTCACGTGGTAGCGCATACCCTCCTTTGGATTTATTTGTTTTACTACATTTTTTTTTCATTTATGAATTGTTATATACTATTTATAAATAATTTATTTTAATAATATTCTTTTGTTTTCCTTTTGAATTCTCTTGCTGCCTTACGCTGTTTAGTTTTAGATTTATTTTTGTCCCAGCGTGTTTGATCTCTATGGTAATGCTCATCAACTGAGCCACGTTTATTATAATCCCGCACAATTTGAGGATAAGATTTCATTAAAGTTTCATGTGGAATATTTCCGAGAGACATATTTCTACGGTTTTCAAAATATTTTTTTTGATATAACGGCAAACTGGAATTTTGTTGAAACTCATCATACATAGAAGAATATAATTTATGTTGTTGAAATTCATTATATCCCATTAACGGACCGTCGCAATTCCAACGACGTTTAAAAAAAGAATTGACTTTAATCCCATATTCATCATCAAGGAATTTATTAAAACTTGAACGTTGATCAACGCATCTTTTTGTTTTTAATAAATTGTCCTCGTTTTTTTCTTTGCTTGTATTTCTTTTTTTCCAATTGTTTCTACATTTTAAGGTGTTTGTTCGATAGTCACAAAACAAAGCACGAGTCATTTTATAGTATAAAGTATTTTATTTTTATTTTTTTAATATAAAAACTCATTTAAATAATAAAAAAATTCAATTAAAGCTCGGTGAACAGTGTGTGAAGGTGTCTGATAATAATTATATAACGAGAATTATTGTTTGGGTCGTCGTTACGAAGTTGTGAAACCAAAGGACCAGTTCGTATCCTTGTTAGTAGTGGATCGTCCAAATTTCCTCCGATAGCATCTGATAAAATAAGATATTGCCTGTTAAAAATATTATTGGCTCTATCTGTTTCTCCTGCCCGTTGTAATTGAAGGGCATAATCTCCTAAATCTCTATTAGCTGAGTAAACAGTTGAAAAGAAATCATCAGCATATTCGTAACCTCTTTCAAAAACATCATGAAGTGTGTTATATGTTAAAATATTAGTCATAACTTCATTGTATCCTTCAAGATTTATATCATTTACTGTTTGACGTAATTGAATAAGAAGAGGATGATTATTGGCTGAGACTTGATTTGTTGGTTCGGGTAATCTTAAAGAGGGAGGAGCTCGTTGAGCGTAACCTCCTCGTAATGTCATCTTTTTCTTAGTTTGGATTTTTTTTTTCTTAGGAGTGGATTTTAAAGATTTACTTTTTTTCTTTTTTACAGTTTTTTTCACTTTTAATTTACGTTTTGAAGAAGATTTACGTATATCCCCTGGACGGTAACCTAAGAAATGTTCTTCATATTCTCGAGTCCCTTTCTGACCTTTCATTTCCTCAAAAACCCTTGCCTTATGAGCGCGCATTTCCTCTAAGGTTTCCTGATGCCCATAACAAGCTATACTAAATCTTTTTAATAAGCCTTTTTGGGATAATCTATTTTTTTGCTGGACATCAAAAAGAAATTGTGACATACAAATAATACGGTCACCATACTCTTCTCCATAATCATCATATCCATACAGAAACGCTAAATAAAAACTTAACATAGTGTCAATCGTAGCAATCTTTATTTCACGGGTTCCAATCTGAACAATATTGTAACTATGGCAACCAGCAGGTTCATAAACGTAACAAATAGTGTCTTTCCCAACTTTTACTTCAAAATTTTTGGGAATAATTTCTCCGACTGGTTGGTGTGCTACCACAGTTACATTAGAAATACCAGCTTCTTTTAATCTTTCACGTAATATGTCAGCTGTTCGTCTTGGTTCATTAGATAGAACATCAAAATCGGGAATCGGTTTGAGTTTTTTTTGAAGTTTTTTTGGCATATATTGAGAATATTGAGATATAGCATATCCTCCAAAAAATACCACTCCTTGATTAACAAGGGTGTCTCGGGTTACCTCAAAAATATGTATAGCCTCGTCTTGAGAAAATTCCATAGGTCGTTGGAATTGTGTTCCGTCACATTTTGAACTTTTTAACGGGTAATGTTTATTTAAAAGACGCATTCTCTTGTATACCTTTTCCCAACGACTGGTGTCTCCTGCTGGTCGACTAAGTTCCAAAAACATAGACATACGTAAAAAATTAGGAGGAGTATAAGGAATTCCATCTACTGTTATAGCATGTTTTTGAAGTGTTTTGAATAATGGTTTCGGTATTGAAGTTATATCGGCAACAGGAATAAACTGAACAAAAACTTTATAGGTTCCAAAATGCTGACCTGCCTTGGCCTCAACATTATCGTATCCTTTTGAGTGATATATATTTGCCAATTCTTTAGCATCATCCATAGCATTGGGTGAAAAAAAATCGTAATCAGGAATATCAGTTTCTTCGTCATAAAATTGGTCATCCTTAGGTAAAATATTATTTATGGCAATTCCACCGTAAGGAACCAGACCTTTCTTTTTAATAAATTCTTCTACGATTTTAGTCATATCCTTGATAGCAGGAGACGAAACTACTCGTTTAGCAATTTTTTCTTGAGCGGTGTCAACAGCAGTTCGAAGAATAGCTAATTCACATTCTTCAAATGGCATATTTTTTGTACATATTTTCTTAGATGGCATAAGACTATATATACTGTAAAGAAAAACTCGTAATTAAATTTACACTTCGAAATCGTATAATCCTTGCTTGTCTTTAAGTTCACGACTGGCATATGATAATTTTTTATCTGGAGGAGGAGGTTTCTTAATATATTCTTGAATATATCTTAATTCAGGCGGCTTTAATACAAACGCATAACCCTGATTATTGAAATAGTCTGCGTTTTCCTTGAGTTGTGGATCCGGTGTTTGATATCGCATAGCTACCATTTGACAACCTACAGACCGGGAGAACATAGCTCCTGGATTATCAGGGTTATTTTTGTCATCAGGCAATACTATAGTCATATTTAATTTGTTATACTCTTTTAATTCCTCCATATCTGGTGTTTGTTTAACATCTTTGGTATACCTTAAACAACGCATAAAAACTGAATTACTTACCATATTAACACATTCTCGCAATTCTTGACTCTGAAGCCATGCTGGATTGGTTTTATCAACAATAACTATTATTGGAGCAAATCCTCTTGGTGGATTAGCCAACATTATAAGAGGCAATTTAGAAAAATTTTGGTCATATTGAGCTATACTGACAGAAGGTGGTAGCATCTGTTTGTCTTTCTGCATACTTTTCAAAATTTGAGCTAAGCTTAAAAACATTTTAGGATTGTCACTTTGGATACGCAAATGAATAAACATTGGATCATTTGGGTTTGGCGCTCCTGTTCCAGAACGTCCAAAATCACGAAGAACTGTCATAGCGTCTCCAAAAGGAACATAATTGAAGGTTTCCTTCACGTGAAAACTTTTATCCATAGATGTTGCTATAATAGGTTTGTTATCCAATGAATAAATTTCAAAATCAAAACACCTTACACCTTGACTTATTACGTCCTTAAGAGCGCATGTTGATACAGCTGTATTTTTATAATTACCTGGACTACAAGCATTATAAGCAGTGGAAATATAATAATCGTGAAGAGGATATGTAAAATTATTAGTTGCGTCTTTACTAACATTTTTTACATTCTTCATAGAAGCAACCATGCCATTGGGTTCGGGATACATAGCAAGCATATCATCACATAATGTTTTTTCCAACGTGCGATTGTAACTATAATTCCATATCATTAGAGCGATAGCAATCACCAATAAAACATTCACCATGATAACAATCATATTTTCATTGATATTCTTTATCAACTTTCCTGTATCAATTGATTTTACTCTATCAAATGCTTTATTAAATGAATTGGAAATTTTACTTGAATATGATTTGACAGTAGAGTTTTCCATTGGTCTATTGATATATTTATATATTATTAAATCTAGAAAAAGGTTAAATAATATAACCGTATATTAATAACCTAGATTATGGCAGGTGGATTATTATCATTAGTAAGTCAAGGTCAACAATCAATAATTTTATATGGAAATCCTTCAAAAACTTTTTTTAAGACAACCTACGCTAGAACTACAAATTTTGGGCTTCAAAAATTTCGTATAGACTATGAAGGAGCCAGAACTTTAAGTTTAACCGATGAAACCACATTCGAGTTCAAAATACCTCGATATGCCGATTTACTAATGGATACATATATAACTTTAGATTTACCTAATATTTGGTCTCCAATTTATCCTCCATGTGAAGAAACCGGAAATAGATGGGCACCCTATGAATTTAAATGGATTGAAAACTTAGGTGCCAAAATGATTTCAAATGTAAGAATTACATGTGGAAATTCCAAACTTCAAGAATTCAGTGGTGATTTTTTACTGGCTCAAATTCAACGTGATTTGACGGGAACCAAAAGAATTCTTTTTGATAAGATGAGCGGGGACGTTAAAGCTCTTAACGATCCTGGTAATGACGGAGCTCGAGTTAATTCCTATCCAAACGCTTTTTATGATCCCAATGAAACAAATGGACCAGAACCATCCATCCGAGGAAGAACATTATATATTCCATTAAATGCTTGGTTTTGTAATAAATCACAGCGCGCTTTTCCACTAATCTCACTTCAATATAATGAGCTTATTATTTCAATTACATTTCGACCCATTAACCAAATATACACCATCCGTGATGTTTTTGACCCAGTATATGATTTTCCATATATTGCGCCAAATTTAAACAAAGGATACCAACAATTTTATCGTTTTGTCCAGCCACCTCCAGATATAACTTTGGCAGAGGATGAGTATACAGATAAAAGAATGATTTGGAATGCTAATCTTCATCTAACAGCCACTTATTGTTTTTTGTCTAATGATGAATCTCGACTCTTTGCTAAAAATGAGCAAAAATACATATTCAAACAAGTATATGAACAAATTTTCTATAACGTTACTGGTTCTCAGCGTGTGGAATTAAATTCAATGGGTCTTGTTACAGATTATTTGTTTTATTTCCAAAGGAGTGACGCTAACCAAAGAAACCAATGGAGTAATTATACGAATTGGCCTTATGAATATTTGCCAATAGATATTGATTTGGCTCCCTCAGATGGAAGCTATAATGTTGTTGAATTAGACCCCACTGGAAATCCTATATTGGTCCCGATTGGACCAGGCGTGAATCCAGATGGAGTAGCGACCGGTCTAATGATTACTGGGCCTTATAATACTCAAAATAATGTTTCTATTTTGGAGACCTTGGGTATTTTATTTGACGGAGAATATAGAGAAAACCTTCAGGCTGTAGGTATTTACAATTATGTAGAAAAGTTTATTCGGACCCCAGGAGCTGCTCCCTTTGGATTATATTGTTACAATTACAGTATGAATTCAGCTGCGTTATATAACGATAATCAACCGGCTGGTGCTACTAATATGAATCGGTTCAACAAGATAGAATTGGAGTTTTCTACTACAATACCAATGTTGGATAATTTAGCCCAGGTTATTAATGTTTGTGACCCAGAAACAGGTGAAGTCATCGGAACAAACAAACCTACATGGAGAATATACGAATATAATTTTGATTTACATTTTTTTGAAGAAAGGATCAATATAATTCATTTTATTGGTGGTAATTGTGGTCTCATGTACGCAACTTAATTCAATTAAAATTTATTTTATAAAATGACATTTTCTAATTTCATTTTATTTATTGATTATTGTTCTCCTATTCCAATAACAGCACAATCAATTCTTGCCCCAGCATGTCCTGTCGTCCAAGAATCAGGGTATCCACCTCTTCCCAGGTCGTCTTCATCTTTATGGACAACAATTGATCTACCTATAACTGAATCGTATACATTACCAGTTAATTGAAACTTATTAGTCTTAAAATGAAATTTAGCAATTCCTTCTTCATTTGCGGTAATATTTCCAAGATCTCCGGCATGACTATTTTCGTCTCGTAACCCTCCGTGCTGCTTTCCTTTTGGATTCCAATGGCCACCACACTTGGCACAATCGGTAGATCTTAAGTCTCCATAAGTATGAATGTGAAAGCCATGTTTACCAGGAGTCAAACCTTTTATGTGACCATTTATATTCACATATTGGCCATCTTGATAAAATGTGCAATAACTTCCCTTAAGTTTATTCTGAAATACAGCTATCGCCTTCATAAATATATATATTCTATTGTATATTTTCTTTATATAGTACAACTAATCCTAAAATGTCATTGTATGCATTATTTACAAATAAAGCATACATTTTGGTTTTAATATACACATGCTTTGTCATTTATCAAATGTATTATGTGAAATATTATATTGTTAATTGGCATTCATTGGTTGTTGGTGATAAAACTCTTCATATGCAGCACAACATACAAAATAAGGGAAAATTAAACAAGGCTTTCAAAAAAGTCATATCATATAAATTGAAAAAATTAGAGGAAATGTCATACGGAGAATGGTTAGATTATAATAATATAAATCCTGAAATTGTTATGGGTGAATATAGCTATAACGTTTCGGTTTACGAACGTGTTAAAAACGATGATGCTAACTATAATGTTCCTGACCGTTTTTTGTTAAGAGCCAACAAATATCGAGAAAGTCTTGGTTTAACCTTTGAAGAATTATTGAAATTAGCAAATTATACTTTCCTTTTCTCTATTTTCGCACCACATCCAGATTTATTACATACTATTTTCCAAAGTAGTCATTACAAAGATGGAACCAATGTATATTCTTTCTATGGAGTTGATTCTGACCTAAATCGACCTGTAAAAATGAACGCCATTGGAGGTAAATTCAGAAAAGAGGAAAATGGAGAAGTATTTGAAGGAGTCATTTATGCTGGTTATAGTTTACTTGATGTTGAAGAACAATATGCTAATAAATATTATGATTTCCTTAGTAAAAGGTTTTTAATTACGGCAAGTTTGGCAACAATTATTGTTTCTCTCTTGATGTATTATGTTTCAGGTAGAAATAGATTGTGGTTACCGTTTACTTTCTTATTTGCTTCAAATTATTATCTTCTTAGTTTTATTGACGTTGTGGAAGGAATTACAGATTTTGAAAATGAACAAGCTAAGGTTCAAGATATTAACGAAGGTATTTTAAGTATATCCTTTTTAGCAGCCGTAAATGTATTTATAGTTCAATCTCTTCAGTCTAATCCAAAAACAAAATCTGATTATTATGAACCAGCGTTATTATTTATGGTTGGATTAGTGATGCTTCTTGCTTCTCTCTACAAAATTACCAACTACAATCGCATTGACGAAATACGTGTCCACCGTATCGAAAAACAATTTATGTATAACGGATCAATCTACATCAACATGTTTATTTTGGTTTTCTATTCCCTTTTTATTTTAAAGGAAAGCAAAGTTCCGTTAGTAGCTTCCCAAAAATTTTACGAATCGATTACTAAAAAGTAATTTTTCAAATCTTGTATAATTAATTTGTTTTATAGAAGATTAAAATCCAGCTGGGGTCAAAGTAGCGTTGGAGGCAAATGGTCCATCGGTTTTATATTCACCTGTTGCTGTAGGTCTGGACGGATAGTTGGGAATAAAAAGCGTATCAGAGGGCGGTTTATATGTTTCGTTATAAACATCTTTCATTTCTTCACTAATATTGCTCCAAGTATCTACACCCTTATTATATTGAGGAGGTGCTGTGTGAGGATATTTAACCAAAGAACGAGCTCTTGTTCCAATATCATGAACTAAACTTGAATATTCTGGTGCTAAAAAGGAAAGCTTACCAGCCTGAGAATAACCGTATATTTTTTCGTTTTTATTTAAAAACGTGTTCGATAATTCTGGTGATGAATTTGGCTGACATCCATAACAGTCAATATCACTTAAACATTGTGTTCCAGTTATTGAACATCGATTGGGTGGTCCACACATATTTTTACATGAAATAGTTGAATTTATTGGCATATTCACAGTATGTGTCACCCCATCAGTAAATGATTCTTTAATATAATTATTCACAAATAATCTGTTTGTCCAATACATTAAACCCACAAACAAAGAAATACATATTAAGGCATAGATAATAACAATTTTAGATTGTTTGGACATGTGATTTGTAGTATATGGATATAATATTTCAAAATTCGGCTTTACTCTTGTTATTTTATATCCATTTAATATAAAACATATGGACAATGAAAATGAAAAGAAAAAAGAAGGAGGAATAATGGGTGGTCTTTTTGGAGGGAATAAAAAAGATAAAGATGAAGGAACTAAAAATGAAGAAGAAGGAGAGAAAGAAGGTGGTATGATGGGAGGGTTATTTGGAGGGAATAAAAAAGATGAAGAAAATGATGACGATAAAGATAAAGAAGAAGGAGGTATGATGGGTGGATTATTTGGAGGTAAAAAAGAAGAAGAAAAAAAAGAAGTTGAAGAAGAAAAACCCGATCCAATGACCAAACCTGTGGAATGGGGAAATTTGGCTTCAAATATTGCTACCAAATTTATTGAGCTTTGTGTCATGTTTGTTATTGGTTCACGGGTAGTTTTTGCTGGAAAAATAGCTCAATTCAATGTTTTACCTACAGATATTGAATGTATGCCTTATTATCCAACATTTGATGATAAGGATTCGCCAAAATTCCAAACTGACACTCCTGAGGCGAACATTGATAGGATTTATATAAAATCTACTGAAGGGTTTTTGACTTATGCTACTAAGATAATGTTTGAAATAAATAAAGAAAGTCGAAAGAATTTTATTTTAGATAAGATTAGATCTATTGAATATGACCCACAAGTTAGCACTCCTGTAAAATATTTAATGGTTTGTCTTACCAATATTTTCGTGTTTTTTTATGGAATTGTAAATGTTGTATTTGGAACTCTCAATGAACATGTAAATGAATCATTGCTTATATTTTTGGGGCCATATATTTTAACACTTTTGTTTGTTATTGCTTTGCCGGTATCTATGATCGCATCCCTGATAATTACAATTGTCAATTTCAATTGGTTGTTTCAAGTAAATATGAATCGTGATCCTGATTATCCTCATAGTAAAAAAATACCTGTTTGGAGACCTGTAGATATGTTTGGAAGCATACCTAATTTATTTTATTCTTGTTTGTATATCTTTTTTGGAGTGTTGGTAGTATTCAATTTGTCATTTACCCCAGTTCCAATTTTAATTGCTTTATTTTGTTTACTAACTCCTTTGCTTATGAGCGCAACAATTATTGATGAAAACGCCATGCCAGATGATGAGAAAAAACCATACGGATTCCTTGCCTCAGTTCAAGGTTTATTAAATACCAAACTTGATTTATTTATGCTTGTATTTTCCATTTACGTTATTAGACTTACATTCAAATATGGTAATATCCCTTCAGGAATTATGGTTACCTTAGCCGCATTGTATTTCTTATATAAACAATATACAACACCTAAGAAGATACCATCTTTAGCTACTGCCAAATTAGCTGGTGATGAACAAAACAAAAAATATTGTCCGAAGGTAAGACTTACAAAAGAGGAGTTAGCTGACATTAAACGTGATGAAACAGAGTTAGCTGAAAAAAAACAGGAAGAATATGATGAAAGCCCAGTTGGTAAGGCAGACGCATTATTCCAAGAAACTATTCAAAATGCTGCCCAGCAACAGGCTACTCCACAACCTATTTCTACCGAGCCAGAACAAGCCTCAGCTTCTTTAGAAAGTGAATCCAATGTCTCAGAAGCCAAAGACAGTGGCGAACCTGCTGGAGAAACAAATGAAGGAGAAACAAAATCCGACGGAACAGAGGGAGCAGAAGGTGATAAAGGAGCTGAGGGAACAGAGGGAACTGAAACCTCTACCGAAACAGAAGCAGGAAAAGATTTATCGGAGTCTTTGACAGACGGTATTAAATCAGCTGAAGCAGGAATTGAATCTGCTGAAAAGGCTGCGGAAGCCACAGGAAAAGCTGTTGAAGCTGCCGGTGAAGCAGCAGAATCTGTGGGAGAAGCTGCCGAAGCAGTTGGTGAAGCAGCTGAATCAGTTGGAGAAGTTAGTAAGGATATAGGCGAATCCGTGAAGAGTGAGCCTGATACAAAACCTATTTCCGAATCTGGGGATAAACCAACTACAGAACAACAAGATGTATCGCCCTCAACCGAATCAAAACCAGACACAAGCTCTGACGCTAAATCAGAATCGTTACCGCCCACAAAAACTGATTCACCATTAACACCATCTGATGCCAAACCAGAACCATCAAAAGCTGTTAAAAAAGGAGGTTCTTTAAAAAAGAAATTCGCTAAAAAATTCAATAAAGCATTAGGGTCTTTAAAAAGAAGAACTCGATAAGTAATAGGTATAAAAAATATTGAAAGAATAAAATAGAATATAAATATTTTGATATTAAATATTTATATGTCCGAACTTTTGAAATTAAAGGATTTGCCTTTTGTAAGTGTATGTACTCCAACTTATAATCGAAGACCATTTATACCCTATACAATTCAATGTATGCAGCAACAAGATTATCCACAAAACAAAATTGAATGGATTATTATTGATGATGGTACTGATTTAATTGAAGATTTAGTTATAAATATTCCTTATGTAAAATATTTTAAGTATACTGAAAAAAAGACACTGGGTGAAAAAAGAAATCTGATGCACGAAAAGTCAGAAGGTGAAATATTAGTATATTTTGATGATGATGATTACTATCCTCCTTGTAGAATAAGTCACGCTGTTGAAACTCTCATAAAAAATCCAAATGCTTTATGTTGTGGTTCAAGTGAAATGCATATTTATTTCAAACATATAAAAAAACTGTACAAATTTGGTCCCTATGGACCCAACCATGCTACCGCAGCTACCTTTGCTTTTCGACGTAAGTTGTTAAACGATACAAGCTATGAAGACTACGCATGTTTGGGAGAAGAAAAATCATTTTTGAAAAATTACACTATTCCATTTGCCCAACTTGAAACATTGAAAACTATATTAGTCTTTTCTCATGAACATAATTCGTTTGATAAAAAAACATTATTGGATTCTCCAAATGAGTATGTAAAGGAAAGTCAATACAAAGTGGAAGATTTCGTAAAAGAACCTGAAATTCTTGACTTTTTTCTGGATGATATTGATGAATTATTAAAAAAATACGAACCCGGTAATCCTAAAAACAAAAAAGATGTTATAGCTTACATGAATATAGTCAAAAAAATACGAGAAGAATCAACGAGTCAAATGAAAAAGAGGGAATTAATGATTCAACAAGATGCTAACAATCATATAACCAACATGAGGAAACATTTTGAAATGAGCATAGCAAATCTAACCAAAGAAAATATTCAAATGAAGGACAAAATTGAATATTTGGAAAAAAAGATATCCGAACTTATAAAAGTTAGTATACAAACAAAGAAAGCAAACAATATGTCTCCTTGATAAATAAAATATATATATTTTATATGATAATACCGATTGGAATTCAATGTTTAACCCGAATACTAAAAAAAAAAATAAACAAAGATACTGAAACATTACCATTTGATTGGATGCTTTCTCATCCAAAATTTGTCTATGAAATTTTAAAACTTTTATTGGAAAACAAAATAAATATAGAAGAAATAGTAAATAATCATTTTTTTTATTGTGATAAACGAGCAAGTAGAGGAGAAGTAGTAGAAGCTTATTATACTGATAGTAATGGCAACATGTTATATAATTCAAAATATGATGTAATATTTCCACACAATAAAAATAACGAGAAAAATAAAATGAAATATGTTAGAAGATTATCGAGATTAAAAGATTTAATTTTAAATTCAAATGAAAAATTAGTATTTATATATTCATCACAGTCTTCTTTAGAATCAGGTAATTTTACGATTGATGAAAGAGTATTAA
>MDSV01198263.1_pt1 | contig 12535 bp, 11 predicted proteins | sample 810851 | NCBI WGS metagenome assembly MDSV01 (sample SAMN05326640, study PRJNA326480) | marine metagenome | isolation source: seawater | place: Atlantic Ocean: North East | collected 2012
GGAACTTTGATAAATATGGGTGAGTAATGGTGCGCCTGCTAGGAGTCGAACCCAGAACCTCCTGATCCGAAGTCAGGCGCTCTATCCAGTTGAGCTACAGGCGCATATGCTATTAATATAACATTTTATGAAAAAAAAAATAAATTTGATTGTTAAAGATAAGGACCAAAACCTTCGTGTAGATGTTTTTATTAATAAAAAAGAAATCAATATAAGCAGAACAAGGGTAAAAAATTTAATTTTAAATAAAAAACTAAAACTGAATAATGAGATAATAGAAAGTCCTTCAAAAAAAGTTTCTATTAATGATGTTTTAGAACTAATAATTCCAAACCCAAAAAAAGCTTCACTTAAACCTTATAAATATAAATTGGATATTATTTATGAGGATGAGGATTTAATTATATTGAATAAACCTGCTGGGATTATAATGCATCCTGGTGCAGGCAATTTTGATAATACAATTGTAAATGCTCTGATTAATTATGATAAAAACTCCTTATCTAATATTGGCGATGAACTTAGACCTGGAATAGTTCACAGAATTGATAAAAATACCTCTGGTTTAGTAGTAATCGCGAAAAATAATCAAACACATGAAAATCTTTCAATTCAATTCAGTAAACATTCTATAACGAGAGTTTATCAATTATTAATTTGGGGAAAAATTCGGCCTTCAAAGGGAAAAATTGAAACTTTAATTACAAGGAGTTCTAGAAATAGGCAATTAATGGAGGTAAGTAATACCAAAGGTAAAAAAGCTATTACAAATTACAAAACAGTTGAAATTTTTGAGGGTAAAAATACTCCAACTTTAAGCTTGTTAGAGTGTAAGTTAGAAACTGGCAGAACTCATCAAATTAGAGTCCATATGAATTACTTAGGTAATAGTATTGTAGGAGATGATAAGTACAAAAAAAAATTTAAAAAAATTAAAAATATCGATCTTGTTTTAGAAAAAAGTTTAATAAATTTAAATAGACAATTTCTTCACGCTAAAATTATAGGATTTACTCATCCTAAAAAAAATAAAGAAATGGTTTTTAACTCAGTTTTGCCGCAAGAACTTGAAAATATTTTAAAAATACTCAGAAAAGTAGGTAAATAAATATTGAAAAAAAAAAAATATTGATTAGATAAATTGATAATGAGATCATTTTCAAACAATAATCTTCCAATCCTTAGTAATGAAGGAGGCTTATCGGTATATTTGGAGCAAATAAAAAAGTTTCCTATGTTAGATGCAGAAGAGGAATATATGCTTGCCAAGAATTGGAAAACAACAGGAAATATAAAAGCTGCAGAAAAATTAGTTACAAGTCATCTTCGGTTAGTTGCAAAAATTGCAATGGGATATAAAGGGTATGGCCTACCTGTGAATGAAATGATCTCTGAGGGAAATGTAGGTTTGATGCAAGCAGTAAAAAAATTTGAACCAGAGAAAGGTTTTAGACTTGCAACTTATGCAATGTGGTGGATAAAAGCTTCGATACAAGAATACATTTTAAGATCTTGGAGTCTTGTTAAGATTGGAACGACTGCAGCTCAAAAAAAACTTTTTTTTAATTTAAAAAAATTAAAAAATCAAATCGCCCCTCAATCTGAAGGAGACTTAAGAAATGAACATGTGAATGAGATAGCTAATAAACTTGATGTAAGTAAAGAAGAAGTAGTTTCAATGAATCGAAGATTATCAGGAAAAGAGTTTTCACTAAATGCTCAAGTTGGTGAGGATGGAGATGAGTGGCAAGATTGGTTAGTTGATAAAGAATTAGATCATGATCTTAAATTCGCTCATCAAGAGGAAATGAAACAGAGGAAAGATTTGTTAAAAGATTCTATTAAAATTCTTAATGATAGAGAAAGAGAAATTCTTTATTCAAGGAGATTAAATGATGATCCAACTACCCTCGAAGATCTAAGCAAAAAATATAAGATAAGTAGAGAAAGAATTAGACAAATTGAAAATAAAGCTTTTGAAAAGTTACAAAAACATATGCTTCTTTTAGCGAAATCTAAAAATTTATTACCCGTTAATTAAATATTAAAAGGATTTTCAATTAAAATTGTATCCTCACGTTCAGGACTCGTTGAGATACTTGATACCTTTGTTCCAATAAAATCTTCGATAGCAAAGATATAGTTTTTAGCGTTTTCAGGAAGGTCCTCAATATTCTTTATGCCTTTTGTGGATGTCTTCCATCCAGGAAAGGTTCGATAAATAGGTTTAATCTTTAACTGATCTTCCACTGCAGCGGGTAAATAATCTATTTTTTGCCCATCAAGTTCGTATTGAACACATATTTTGATCTCCTCTAATTCATCTAAAACATCTAATTTAGTCAATGCTATTCCGTTGATTCCTGAAATCGTTATTGATTGTCTAACTAAAACACCATCAAACCAACCACATCTTCTTTTGCGGCTTGTTACAGTACCAAATTCTTTTCCCCTAGTTCCTAATATCTCACCTATAACATCCTTTAACTCTGTGGGGAAAGGGCCTTCTCCTACTCTTGTAGTATATGCTTTAGTAATTCCTAAAACGTAATTTATAGAGTTAATTCCACATCCTGTTCCGGTAGCAGCATTCGATGCTACAGTATTAGATGAAGTTACAAAAGGATATGTACCATGATCAACATCTAATAAAACACCTTGTGCTCCCTCAAAAAGTATTTTCTTTTTTTGTCTCTTAAACTGGTCAATTTTTAACCAAACTGGCTGTGAATATTTTAATATCTCTGGAGCAATTTTCAATAAATCTTTTTTTAATTGATCTTTTTCAAATATTTTTTTACCTAGACCTTTACGAATAGCATTATGGTGCGTTAAAACTATATCTAATCTTTGTTCTAAATTTTTTTCTGACCTTAAATCCATAACTCTTATAGATCTTCTACCAACTTTATCCTCGTATGCTGGTCCTATACCTCTTCTGGTAGTTCCAATTTTTCCTTTACCAGCTGAGTCTTCTCTAATCTCATCCATTTCTTTATGAAATGGAAGTATCAGATTTGCAGACTCTGAAATAATTAAATTTTCAACATTTACATTTACACCTTTTGATTTTATTTCATCTATTTCTTCAAGTAATGCCCAAGGATCAATTACGACACCATTTCCAATTACAGAAACTTTGTTTTTCCTGACTATTCCTGAGGGAAGCAATCTAAGTTTATATGTAATTCCATTTATAACCAATGTATGGCCTGCATTATGGCCTCCTTGGAATCTTATCACTATATCTGCTTGCTCTGACAACCAATCAACTATTTTCCCTTTACCCTCATCACCCCATTGTGAACCCACTACAACGATATTTTTCATTATTTATATTTTTTATTTACTTTCATCGAGTTTAGGTGATTTATAGGACCATGACCTTTCCCGTATTTAGGATTAGTTAATATTGCAGAATTTACATATTTAATTGCTAGATAACAAGCCCTGTTAATACTTTTTCCACATGAAAAAAAAGTGGTTATTGCACTAGATAAAGTACAACCAGTTCCGTGAGTATTTTTCGTTTTATATCTTGAATTTTTGAAAACCTTAAGTTCTAATTTATTTAATAAGATATCCTCAACCTTTTTGGATTTTAAATGTCCACCCTTAATTAATACATTTTTAGCACCTAAATTTATCAACTTTTTAGCCGCTAGAATCATATCTTCTTTATTTTTGATTCTAACGCCAGTCAAAATTTCAGCCTCGGGTATATTTGGGGTAATTAATGAAACATGTTTTATGAGTTTCTTTTTTAAAGTTTGAATGGCTCCATCATTAATCAATTTTGCTCCTCCTTTTGCAATCATCACTGGATCCAAAATTATTTTTCTAACTTTGATCTTTTTTAATGACTCAATAACTTTTTCAATTATCTTATTTGAATGAAGCATTCCAATTTTGATAGCATCAGGTCTTATGTCCTTTGCAGAATAAATAATTTGATTCTTTATTTCAGAGGGTGAAATAGATATAACAGATTTAACACCTTGGGTATTTTGAACCGTAACAGCTGTAATTGCTGTCATTGCATACGAACCAAGACTAGTAACTGTTTTGATATCAGCTTGTATTCCAGCACCACCAGATGAGTCTGATCCTGCTATAATCAAAATTTTTGACTTAGGTCTCAATTTAATTAATTGTTCTAACAATTGTTTTAATACATTTTTTAAGTAAAAGTTTATTTTCACTTTCACCCATTATTCTTATTTTTGGTTCTGTTCCAGATTTTCTAACAAGAATTCTACCATGACCCTTAATGAGTTTCTTAGCAATTTTAATTGAATTTTTAACTTTTGGTTTTTTAAGTATATTTTCGTTTTTTATTTTAATATTTTCTAATATTTGTGGAGTCTTCTCAAATACATTAAAAAATTCACTAGCTTTTGTATTTTTATTCAGAGCTTGAATAACCTCTAAAGCAACTAAAAGTCCATCACCTGTTGTAGCAAATTTTCCTAAAATGATGTGTCCTGATTGCTCTCCTCCCAAATTAAATTTCTTTTTCTGCATAATCTCTTTTACGTATCTATCACCAACATTTGCTCTAATAAATTTAATATTTTTTCTTTTAAAAAATTTTTCTAAACCATAATTAGACATTAAAGTACCTACAACACCTCCTTTAAGGATTTTTCTCTTTTTCCATTGAATGGCTAAAGCAGCTATAATCTGATCGCCATCAATTATAACTCCTTTTTCATCACACATTATTATTCTATCAGCATCGCCATCTAGTGAGATTCCTAAATTTGCCCGATGTTTTTTAACGTGCTTTTGAAGCTTAATTGGAAAAGTTGATCCACAATTTTTATTGATGTTAAAACCGTTTGGTTTATTGCCTACAACTATTAATTTAGCTCCAAGGGATTTTATCACTTTAGGGGCAGATTTGTATCCAGCTCCATTAGCGCAATCTAAAACTATTTTCATATTTTTTAATCTAAAATTACTTGGGATTTTTTTTTTTAAAATTTTGATATATTCATTTGTACCCGACTCAAGTCTTTTAACTCTACCTAAAGACATAGGATCTGACAAATACTTGTCGACCTTGCTATCAATTAAATTCTCAATTTTTTTTTGTATTTTATCAGATAATTTTAATCCATCTGGACCAAACAATTTTAAACCGTTATCTACAAATAAGTTGTGAGAAGCTGTAATCATTATTCCCAGGTTTGCTTTCATTGATTTAGTCAACATAGCCAGTCCATTAGTTGGTAATGGACCTAAAGTATATACATGCATACCCGCTGAAGCTAAACCCGAGACTAATGCCGGCTCAAGTGTATAACCTGAAAGTCTTGTATCTTTTGCTATAATCGCTGTTTGCTTTTTTTTTTTTAAATTAGTAAAATATTTTCCTGCGGCCAATCCAAATTTAAAAAACATGTCTCCATTAATGTGCTTGCTATTCACACGTCCTCTAATTCCATCAGTACCAAAATACTTCATTTCTATTTAATTAATTCTTTAAATACTTTTATGCTCTGTTTGATTTCATTAACATCATGAACTCTTAAAATTTGCACGCCTTGCATCATGGCAAATATACTTGAACTAACTGTTCCCCCCATCCTTAAATTACTATCATTTTGTCCTGAAAGATCTTTAATATATCTTTTTCTAGATATCCCTAACAGTATAGGAAAACCTAGTGAATGGTAAATTGATATATTCTTCATAATTGTCATATTATGTTTCAAATTTTTTCCAAAGCCTATTCCTGGGTCTAAGATTATATTATTATGACTAATACCAACTTTTCGTAAAAGTTTAATTTTTTCTTCAAAAAAATCATAAATATCTAATAAAACATTTTTATATTTTGGGTTGTTTTGCATTGTCTCAGGTTCATCAAGAGAATGTTGAAGTACAAATGGTACTTTATATTTTTTTAAAATATTTATTGTCTTTTTATCATAATTCAATCCAGAAATGTCATTAATCAATTTTACTCCTAATTTGATACCTTTTTCCATGACCTGTGATTTTCTTGTATCAAGAGATATCATTTTTCCTTTATCAATTTTTTTTATTACATCTTTAATTCTATTCCATTCTACTTTTGGATTTACAGCCTTAGAACCAGGCCTTGTGGACTCGCCTCCTATATCAACAAGGTTGGCTCCACTTCTAAAAAGATAATCTAATCGTTTCTGTGCTTGATTGGTTTTATTAAATTTTCCTCCATCAGAGAAACTATCTGGCGTTACATTTAAGATGCCCATAATATTTGGTATATTCTTAAAATTTAATTTTTCAAAATTTTTTTTTGGTTTCAAAATTAGATTTATATCTTTTTTTATAATCTTTTTTATTTTAATTGGTAATTGATTTATTTCTTTAATAGATATTTTTTTTTTAAATTTTCTTGTAATTATTTCAATTCTATCAAAAGATATCTCTTTCGCGCCATTTAATGGGAGCGTTTTTTTTTTCTTGATTAAAAATTTAGATTCAGAACCATAGTAAAAATTACACACTCTAGTGTAATATATGGCCATTAAAATTAGTGAACAATTTTTGGTTTTAAGCCCATTGCATCAAATGCAGAGCCCTTGTCATCTTCAGCTTTCAGACTTTGTTTATCAGCAGGATAAATATTTTTATTAATTATATTTTCAATTTCTTCACCTGTTAATGTTTCATATGTTATTAAAGCTTTAGCTATTTTGTGTAAATCATCGATTTTATCTGTTAGAATTTCTCGTGCTTTATTATAACCCTCATCAACTAATTTTCTAATTTCTTTATCAATTTTTTGAGCGACCTCCTCTGAAACTGATTGAGTCTGAGTAACAGATCTACCTAAAAAGACCTCTTCTTGATTCTCGCCATATTCAACAGGACCCATTTCTTCACTCATTCCGTACTTAGTCACCATAGCTCTAGCTAATTGAGTGGCTTGATTTATATCTGACCCACTTCCACCTCCAGCACCAGTGGAGATATTGTCCTTCCCAAAAATCACCTCCTCTGCAACTCTACCACCAAAGCATACCGCTAATCTAGCTTTCAAGTATTTTATAGAGTGACCATGTTTATCTCTCTCAGGCAAATTCATTACCATTCCTAAAGCTCTACCCCTGGGAATTATAGTAGCCTTATGGATTGGATCGTAACTAGGCATATTAAAAGATACTAAAGCGTGGCCTCCCTCATGGTATGCAGTTAATTTTTTTTCATCTTCTGTCATTACCATTGATCGTCTTTCTGCACCCATCATTACTTTATCTTTGGCTTCTTCAAATTCACTTAATGTAACAATTCTCTTATTTTTTCTTGCGGCCAATAATGCTGACTCATTTACTAAATTTGCAAGATCTGCCCCTGAAAATCCAGGAGTTCCTCTTGCGACTGTTCTAAGGTTCACATCAGGAGCCATTTTAATTTTTTTAACATGTACTTTTAAAATTTTTTCTCTTCCAATTATATCTGGATTAGAGACTACAACCTGTCTGTCAAATCTGCCCGGTCTTAATAAAGCTGGATCTAAAACATCAGGTCTATTAGTGGCAGCAATAATTATTACTCCTTCATTTGTATCAAAACCGTCCATCTCAACTAAAAGTTGGTTTAGCGTCTGCTCCCTTTCATCATTCCCTCCACCTAAACCAGCACCTCTGCTTCTTCCCACAGCATCAATTTCATCTATAAAAATTATACAAGGAGAATTCTTTTTTCCTTGTTCAAACATATCTCTTACCCTTGAGGCACCAACTCCTACAAACATTTCAACAAAATCTGATCCAGAGATTGTAAAAAAAGGAACTCTCGCTTCTCCTGCTATAGCTCTGGCTAATAAAGTTTTTCCTGTGCCTGGTGGTCCGACTAGTAAAGCTCCTCTTGGAATTTTACCTCCAAGACGACTAAATTTTTTTGGGTCTTTTAAAAATTCAACTATTTCCTCTACTTCCTCTTTAGCCTCCTCAACACCTGCAACATCGTTAAAAGTGACTTTTCCTTTTAATTCATTCATCATTTTTGCTTTAGATCTACCAAAACCCATAGCTCCACCTTTTCCTCCTTGCATTTGTCGCATGAAAAAAATCCAAACGGCAATTAATAATAACATTGGGAACCAGGATAGTAATACTCCAAATAGAGACGGCATTTTTTCTTGTAGAGGTGCAGCTGAAATACTTACACCTTTATCAGATAGTTTTTCAATTAAATTTGGATCATTTGGAGCATAAGTTGTAAAGTTATTTCCATTTGAATAAACGCCTTTAATATTGTTGCCTTGAATCTCTACTTTTAAAACTTCTCCATTTTCGACTGAAGTTAAAAATTCAGAAAATATAACTTGATCTCCACCTCTCACATTGGACTGAGGACTTTTAAACATATTATAAAGACCAATAGTTAAGAAAACTATTATTGCCCACATAGCTATATTTTTTATATTCATGATTATAAAATAATAATTATTCCTAATTAAACAAGTGGCAATTTGGTCGATCTGGCTATTATTTAATGTTCTTTAGAGATAATTACAGTTTGTTCTACCTTTTTTATAATACAACCGCCTAATGTTGTCTTAGATAGGCAATTATCCATAATTTCATCAATTATCTTATTTATTTTTTTTCCTCTAACATGGTAATATTTATTTCCTATAATTTTCAAAGAATCAGAAAAAGCTCGGAAAACTATTTCATGCGGTTGTATAAAAAATTTTTTGTTTAAAATTATTTGATTTTTCTTATAATTAAAAAAGCTATTTTCCTTTAAATTTTTTTTTACGTAATAATTAACAACATTATTAGAGTGTTTTAAATTAATTAGAGTATTTAAAAATTTTTTTTCATCAAGGCCATTTAGTTCTAATTTCTTTATAAACTTTCTAATTCTGATTCTTTGAAATTTTTCATCCTCATTGGTAGGATCTTCTACATAAAAATTAAAAACATATTTTGCTACAAATATTAAATTACTTTTTTGTTCATACAGCAAGGGTCTTAATAAATTTATATTTTTTATTGTAGTTTTTTTGTCTAAGGATATTAAGCCTTTTAGTCCACTTCCTCTAAGAATTCTTATAAAAAAGTTTTCAAATAAATCATCTATATGATGTCCTAGAAGAATGTTAGAGATTTTAAAATAATTACTCTTATTGAATAATAACTGATATCTTTTTTTTCTTGATATTGATTGAATATTCCTAGTGGGTTTTCTTCCATTCCAGGTTAATATTTCTGCATTTATTGATAGTCTCTTTAAGATGCTCTTTACATATTCTGCCTCTTTAGAGGAATTTTTTCTAAGTTTATGATCTACAATAAAAAATTTTGAATTTAACTTTTTTTTAATTGAATAAATTTTTGCTAGAAAAGCCAGCGCTAAACTATCAGGCCCACCTGACACAGCAACTACAAAATCTTCATTGATGTCTAAAGATTTTTCAAAGCTTTTATAAATATTCTTAATTCTTTTATTTTTTAACTTATTTTTAAAAAGTTTAGGAATTTTTTTTATTACACTCAAATTTTTGAGACTCATATTTAGCTTTTTGGATCACAGATTGATTGGCTTTAGGATACTGTTTCTCTACTCCGTTTATCATTTTACAACCTTGATCTTTTTCTCCTATTTGGACCATCGATATTCCAAGCTTTAACAAATTAATAGGGGCTTTGTCTCCTTTTGGGAATTTTTGATAACCCTCTAAATATGCTGAGGCAGCGTCAGTATATAGTTGTCTAATTCTAAATGTTTCTGCATACCAATATTGAGCATTCCCAGCTAAATCATGTTCTGGGTTAGTTACAACAAATTCTCTAAATGCTCTTTCTGCCATTGAATAGTCTCCTACTTTTAAAAAACTAGTTGCAAACTGATACTGTTTTTCAGGACTCTCATTAGGAAGAATTTTTTCTTCAGCTTGAAATTCTTCAGTCACAATTGAAGCAGTAGTATTTATTGATTGTGTTTTTTGAGTTGTTTCGTTTGTAGAAGAATCTTTATACGAAACTGAACCTAGATCTTGTGGCTGAGAACTTCCAGGTAAAATTCCATTTGGAACACTATCTAATTTTTTTTGAACTTTTTTTGAATCTTTGTCAAAGGGTAACCCAGCCTCCAAATCTTGAAATCTTATTTGATTATCTGCTTGTACCTTTGACATCCGATTAGATAATTTATCTAATTTAAAATTAATTTCTTCAAACTTATTAGTTAATAATTGAAATTGATTTTCAATTTCAGAAAGTTTTAAAAGATGCCTGGTTAAAACATCTTCTGAATTCCCATTTTTAATGTTTGAAACATTTGATCTATCTATATCTAATTCTGAGGAGCCAGAATAAACTGCTTTTTCTAAAGTTTTAATATCTCTCTGAATTTTTTCTAAAATTTCTTCAATCTTTTTATCATCTGCGTGTGCATAACTATAAAAAGAAATACATAATAACAAAAAAAATTTAATTAATAAAAATCTCATTCAAAATTTGTTCATGAGGTTATGATTAAAATAATGGCAAAAAAAAGACCCTCAGTTAATATAATTAACTAAGGGTCTTAAATTTTAATAATTAGTTTGCTTTTACAGTAACTGATCTTCTGTTTTTTGACCAAGCCAATGGATTTGATCCCGAGTCTACAGGTCTCTCTTTACCATAACTTAAAACAGATATTCTATCTGAAGAAATTCCATAAGTCATTAAGTAGTCTTTAGCCGAGTTAGCTCTTCTTTCACCTAATGCTAAGTTATATTCTCTTGTTCCTCTTTCATCAGCATGACCTTCTAACACAATAGTAATTTTAGAATTTTTTCTTAACCATGCCGCTTGTTTTCTTAATGTCTCTCTTGAGGCAGTTGTTAAAACTGACTCATTTGTAGCAAAGAAAACTCTATCAGGTACACCTGATGCCAAATATTCAACTGTATCTTTTCCAGTGTAAACATCACCTTGCATTTGTCCTGTTGATTTTTTTGATGTAGCACAAGCTGACAACACTAAACACGCAACAGTCACTAAAAATGCATTTTTTAGAATTTTGTTTAATTTCATTATTGCTCCTTGATCTAATTGCTTATTCTTGAGTTTTTCACAACTAATTAGATGTTTCAAGTTAAAAAATCAAGATAATATTAATTAATTACTTAATAAAGATGACCATGATGGGTCTGAGGCATCTGTAGGGGTAGTAATGAGCCTTTCATTATAGCCAGTTAAATCTATTGACCATAATTTAGCAGAAAATCCCTTTCCTTTGCTATCAGTTTTTGTCTCTCTATAGAAAATTAGTACCCTGCCATTAGGAGACCAAGAAGGTGCCTCTTGATAAAAATTTTCAGTCAATAATCTTTCTCCGCTACCGTCAGTTCTCATTACTCCAATATAAAATTTACCTTTATGCAATTTTGTAAACGCAATCAAATCTCCTCTTGGAGACCACACAGGTGTACCATAAAGACCTTTTCCAAAAGAAATTCTTTTTACATTTTTTCCCTCGCTATTCATAACGTATATTTGTTGATACCCACTTCTGTCTGAATTAAAAGTAATATACTTTCCATCAGGTGAAAAAGAAGGTGAAGTATCTATAGAAGGATGATTTGTAATTTTTTCAACTATTCTGTTTTCCAAATCCATCGTAAAAATATCTGAGTTACCATCTTTTGCAAAGCTCATAATAATTTTTTTTCCATCAGGAGAAAATCTAGGAGCAAATGTCATGCCTGGAAAATCTCCAACCACCTCTTGCATACCTGTCTCTATATCTAAAAGGTATACTCTCGGTAAATTCTTAAAATAAGAAAGATAAGTAATCATTTGACTTGTTGGGTTAAATCTAGGAGTTAAAACTAGCTCGTTACCTAATGTAAGAAATTTATTATTAGCACCATCTTGATCCATTATTGCTAATTTTTTTATCCGTCTAGTTTTTGGACCCTCTTCAGATACGTAAATAATTCTTGTATCAAAATAGCCTTTTTCTCCAGTCAATCGCTCATAAACTTTATCAGTAATTATATGACCAACTCTTCTCCAATTAGTTGGCACAGTTGTAAAAGCTAAAGCCATCATTTCTTTCCCGGCAAGAACATCCCATAATCTAAATTCTACTCTTAATTTATCATTCACAAAGTTTACCTTCCCAGTTATTAATGCTTGTGCTTTAATTAAGTTCCAATCCTCAAATCTTGGCTTTAGATTTGCAATATCAGGTGCTTGAAGAAAAGCGTCTTTATTCAAAGGATTAAAAAGACCTGAGGCTTTAAGATTATTTTCTACAACTATAGCAATTTCAGAACCAATATTCTTTTTTTTCAAAATCTTTTCGAAATTTTTTTTTGAATTTTCATCAATAGACAAAGGGGATACTGCAATGGGTAATGGATTTAAATTTCCTCTTGTAATATCTACCTCAATTAACGCATTAGCTTTAATTGGTAAAAAAATAAAAGAAATCAATAATAAAATTCTTATCATAAAAATAACATTACCCTTCTAGCATCTCTCTTGCATCAAAATTAAGTTGTAATTCTTTCCATCTCTCATAGCCAGTTGAA
>MDSV01130023.1_pt1 | contig 12533 bp, 13 predicted proteins | sample 810851 | NCBI WGS metagenome assembly MDSV01 (sample SAMN05326640, study PRJNA326480) | marine metagenome | isolation source: seawater | place: Atlantic Ocean: North East | collected 2012
CATTAGCAGTTCAGGATATATTTGAAAAAGAGGATATTTTTAAAAGGTCAAAAGAAATGTCGTCTTATTTTTTAGATGGAATATTTTCTTTAAAAGATCTTGCTGCAGTTGATAATATTAGAGGATATGGAATGATGGCTGGCATAGACATGAAATTAAAAGAAAAACCAGGTAGGGCTGGATTTGAGTGTTTCAAAGCTTGTTATGATGCGGGAGTTAATTTTAAAGCTACAGGAGATTGTTTAATTATTGCACCACAATTCATTTGTGAAAAAAAACACATAGACGAAATAATCGAAAAATTAAGAACTGGAATTTCCAATTACATGAAGAAGTGATCATGCGTATAGGAGTTCCTAAAGAAATCAAACCTCAGGAAAATAGAATAGGATTAACTCCAGAAAGTGTTAAAGCTCTAGTCTCTAATGGTCATGAAGTTTTAATTGAAAATAATGGTGGCTATGAAGCTGGTTTTGAAAATGAACAATACAAAGCATCCGGAGCTAAAATAATTAATAGAGCTGAAGATATATTTAGCGAATCAGACATAATTGTAAAAGTTAAAGAACCTTTACCAAACGAAATAAAAATGATTAGAGAAAATCAAATTATTTTTACCTACCTTCACTTGGCTGCCGCTAAAGAGTTAACAGAAGGTTTAATAAAATCAAAATCTGTTTGCATTGCTTACGAAACTATAACAGATAATAATGGAAGATTGCCACTTCTTGCTCCAATGAGTGCAGTTGCTGGAAGAATGTCAGTTCAAGCTGGAGCTCATTGTTTGGAAAAAAATCAAAAAGGAAGAGGCATTTTATTAGGAGGTGCACCAGGTGGAGAACCAGGTAATGTTGTGATACTTGGCGGCGGCGTTGTTGGTGAAAATGCAGCAATTATTGCAACAGGTATGAAAGCAAAAGTTTATATAGTTGATAAATCACCAGAAAGATTAAAACAGTTAAACAAAATATTTGGCAATAAAATTATTCCTCAATTGAGTGATGAGACTGATTTAGAAAAATTAATTTCGGAATGTGATTTATTAGTTGGTGGTGTTTTAATACCAGGAGCAGAAGCACCCAAATTAGTCACAAAAAGAATGATAAAAAAAATGAAAAGAGGGTCAGTGATAGTTGATGTAGCCATTGACCAAGGAGGATGTGTGGAAACAAGTAAACCCACAACGCATGCTCATCCTACATATATAGTAGATGAAGTAGTTCATTATTGTGTTGCTAATATGCCTGGTGGAGTCCCAAGAACTTCAACTCTAGCATTAAACAAAGTCACTTTACCTTTTTTATCCAAACTTGCTAAAGATGGATGTAAAAAAGCTCTGTCGAGTGATGTAAATTTTATGGCAGGGTTAAACGTTTATAAAGGAGAAGTGACTTATAAAGCTGTGGCAGAAACATTTGGCCATAAGTATGTTTCTCCAAATAAATTGATAACTTGATGTACAAACCTTTACCAAAGCAATTAACAATAAAAAAATCACCTATAGAGGGTTTAGGTTTATATGCGATAGAAAATATTAAAAAAAATTCATTTATAGGCGTGACTCATGTTAGAGATGAGCAGTTTGAAAATAAATATATAAGAACGCCAATTGGAGGTTTTTATAATCATTCTAATGAACCTAACGTTATACGAATGGTTTCTGACACTTTACCCAAATTAAATTTTGGAGATTATGTTGATATACAAAAAAATTTTCGAGAAGAAAAAGAAAAAAGAAAAGACTTAGAACATATATTCTATCATTTACAAGAAAAAAGTGATGCAAAATATATGTTTTTAATAACCGTAAAAGAGATTAAAGCCGGCGAAGAAATAACAGCTAATTATAATCTTTATACATATCCAAAAACTGGAATTGGTGTTCAATCACTTTAATAAATGTTTCCAAAAAACACTAAAGCCATAATAATAGGAGGCGGTGTAGCAGGTTGTTCTTGCGCTTACCATTTAGCAAAGTTTGGATGGAAAGATGTTATATTGCTCGAAAGAGATCAATTAACATCCGGAACCACATGGCATGCCGCTGGATTAGTGAGCCAACTAGGACCAACAGCTGCTGTCACAAAAATTAGAAAATACTCACTAGATCTCTACAAAAAACTAGAAAAAGAAATTGAATTTTCAAGTGGATTAAAATTAAATGGTGCACTTTCTGTAGCCACGACAAAAGGAAGATGGCAGGAATTGTTAAGACAGGCAACAACAGCGCAATTATACAACGTTAATGTAGAAGTTTTGAATATAAAACAAATCAAAAATATTTATCCAGTCATTAATGATGAAAATATATACGGCGGAATTTTTATGCCAGGAGATGGGCAAGCAGACCCAGTAGGTGTCACTAATTTATTGGGGAAAGCGGCAAGAAAAGAGGGTGTAAAAATTTTTCAAAATTCTCCAGTTGAAAAAATTCTTACAAAAAATGGAAAAGTTTGTGGTGTCCAAGTAAAAGGAGAAATTATTAATTGTGAATATTTAGTACTTGCAACAGGAATGTGGTCAAGACAAATAGGGGAAGAAATAGGTGTTAACATACCTTTATATCCTGCTGAACATTTTTATGTGATTACAGAACCAATAAACGATCTTCCAAAAAATATTCCTGTTCTAAGAGACTTTGATGCTAGCTTATATTTAAAAGAGGATGCTGGAAAAATGTTAATAGGAATTTTTGAGAGAAAATCAATTCCAGCATTTAATAAAACAAATAGAGTTCCAGAAAATTTTTCATTTGGTGAATTTCCTGAAAACCTTGAACATTTTGAACCATATTTAGAATCTTCTTTAAAAAGAGTACCAATTTTAAAAAAAGCCGGAATAAGAAAATTTTTTGCTGGACCCGAATCTTTTACACCGGATACGAACACTTTGTTGGGTGAAGTTCCAGAAATTAAAAATTTTTTTGTATGTTGTGGATTTAACAGTATTGGAATTGGTAGCGGAGGAGGAGCGGGTAAAGTCACAGCTGAATGGATGATGAATGGACATACTAATGAAGATTTATTTATATATGATATTAAAAGATTTCAAAAATTTCATTCAAATACTAATTTTATTAAAGAAAGAATAACGGAAACTTTGGGAGATTTATACGGAATGCATTGGCCATATAAACAGCATAAAACTTCTAGAAATATAAAATTATTTCCTTATCATGAAGATTTAAAAAAGGTTAACGCCTGTTTCGGAGTTTCCTCTGGTTACGAGAGACCACTTTGGTTTGATTTAAATAATAAAAATCCCAAAATAGAATATAGCTATAATTATCAAAACTGGTATCCATCAGTGGAATTTGAAACAAAAAATACTAGAAATAATGTTGGTCTATTTGATTTAACTGCGTTCTCTAAGTACGATTTAAAAGGAGAGATAGCGCATAGCGAATTACAAAAAATTTGTACAGCCAACATTAAAAACGAAATAGGCAAAACAACTTATACACAAATGTTAAATGAAGACGGAGGAATAGAAACAGATTTAACTGTTGTTTGTATAGATAAAAATTACTATAGGATAATTACATCTGCAGCAAATAAAGAGCATGATAAATTTCATATTTTAAAATATTTATCAAAAGATGTAGAATTTTCAGACGTGACAGACCAATTAGCTTGCTTTGGTTTGTTTGGACCAAAAAGCAGAAGTTTAATGTCAACACTTTCTAAGGATGACTTTTCAAATAAAAATTTTAAATTCGGAACTGGTAAAAAAATAGAAATTAATAATAAAAAAATTTGGGCACAGAGACTGTCATATGTTGGCGAATTAGGTTTTGAATTATACGTAAAAATGAATGAATCAAAAGAAATATACAATTTAATAATAGATAAAGGTAAAGAGTTTAACCTTTCACATTGCGGAATGTTTTCCATGGATATATTGAGAATGGAAAAGGGATATTTGCATTGGGGACATGATATATCACCTGAAGATAACCAGTACGAAGCAGGGTTAAGTTTTGCAATATCTTATAAAAAGAATATTGATTTTGTGGGAAAAAAATCTCTACTTAAAATTAAAGATAAAAAACTAAAAAAAAAATTTGTAATTATGAGTTTAAAAAATAGCAAACCTGGATTTCCATTATTGTTGCATGATGAACCTATTTTATTAAATGGAAAAATTATTGGCAGAACAACATCTGGCAATTATTCTTTTAACTATAAAAAGAATATTTCTTTTGGTTATATTGAAACAGGTAAAAAATTAGATAATGAAGAAATTGAAATTGAAGTTGAAAAAGTGAAATATAAGGCCATGATTGAATCAAAACCTCTTCATGACCCCGACAATCAAATTATAAAGAGTTAAAATCTTTTTGTGTATCAAAATTTTTAAATATTCCTTGATCGTTAATTTCTAAATTAAATATTTTATCCTCATTTTGTTCTAATACTTTTTTGGCCCCAATATCACCATTAATGTTCATCAATGTTTTTTTCATTGATTTGTTGAACAAAACAGGATTTCCTTTTTGCTTATTACAGATAGGTATTAGAATATCTTTTTGATTTCGTGCTTTAATCATTTGGTTATAAATACTAGATTTAATCATTGGCATATCAGCAAGACATATAAAAAATGCTTCAGTTTTTTTTGATAAACTATTTAAACCTATTTTAATTGAAGAGGCCATTCCACTTTCATAATCTTTATTAAAAATAAATTTAATTTTTTCATTTTTAGTTATAAGTTTCTCAATAATTTCCTTTTGATATCCAAGGACGATAATTAATTCGTCAATAGAACTAAACAAAATATTATCTATTGAGTGATTTATTAAAGGAATACCATTAAGACTTTTTGTTAATTTATTTTCGCCGATCATCCTTTTAGACTTACCAGCAGCAAGTAAAATAGCTGAAATCATAATAAAAATTATTTTTTATAAACCTCAGAAACTAGTTGTGAGATAATTGAAAGTGCAATTTCAGGAGCAGATCTACCTCCTAGTTTAATTCCAATAGGTCCAAAAATTTTATTTATTTGTTTATTGGTAAAACCTGCAGTTTTAAGTCTAGCACATCTATTAGAATGTGTTTTTTTACTACCAAGAGCACCAATATAAAAAAATTTATTATTTAATGCATATTGAAGAGCCGGATCATCAATTTTGGGATCATGCGTTAAAGCAATCAAAGCAGTATTACTATCAGAATTTATTTCGTTAAAAGCTTCCTTCGGCCATTTATTAATTATTTTAATTCCAGGAAATCTTTGTTCTGATGCGAAGTAACCTCTAGGATCTATAATTAAAATTTCAAAATTTAAACTTCTTGCAAAATTAATTAAATATTGTGCTATATGCACAGCTCCAACAATAATAACTTTAATTGGCCTTATATATACTTCTATAAAAATATTTGTACCTTCTATCATACCATTTTTTTTTTTATTAAAATGTGTATTAATTTCATCTTTATACTTTTCAAACTTTTTATTTAGGGACTTGTTTTTTTCAAAGATACAACTGTCTCCATTTTCGATATTAGTAATTATTGCGAACTCTATTTTCTTATTTTTTTTATCAATAATTGTTTTTAGCAATTGTTTTTTCATGCACTTATTTGTTCTAAAAATATTGCTATTTCTCCACCACAGGCTAATCCTACTTCCCAGGCGCTTTCATTGGAAACTTTGAACTCTATTTTTTTAAAAGGTTTGCTTTTTTTTAATAGGTCTAGACATTCTCTAACAACAGCTGTTTCAACACAACCCCCCGATACCGAACCTGAAAAATCACCTTTGTCATTGATAATCATTCGACTACCAATTGGTCTGGGTGAAGAGCCCCAAGTCTGAATTACTGTCGCTAAAACTACATTTCTATCAGCAGAAAGCCAATCCTTTGCTTCTTCTAATATTTTTTCATCAAATGAATTTTTCATTTGAATTATTGTAAATTAAAAATTAGCTGCTAGAAACTGCTTTTCTTGCCATAACTTTGATTAAATGGGCCCTATATTCTGCAGATCCGTGGATGTCTGAATTCAATCTTTTACTAGGAATGGTTACAGAATCAGTTGCAGATGGAGAAAAGTTTTTAGTTAAAGCTTCCTCAAGTTCTTTTGATCTAAATACACTATTTCCTGCCCCTGTCACAGCTACCCTAATTTCTTTTTTTAATTTTGCTACATAAACACCTACCAAGGCGTATCTAGAGGCTGGACTAGGAAACTTAGAGTAAGCAGATCTCTCAGGTACTTCAAACTCAATAGCTTCAATTAGTTCACCTTTTTTAAGGTCAGTTTCAAATATTCCTTTAAAAAATTTGTCTGCTGGAATTTTTCTTTTATTAGTATGAATTATTGCATTTAAAGCCAAGCAAGCGGATGGATAGTCGGCAGCAGGGTCATTATTAGCAACAGAACCACCTATTGTTCCTCTATTTCTTACTTGGGGATCACCAATTCCTTCGGCTAAAATTGCTAAAGAAGGAATAGATTTTCCCACTTCTTTAGAACTAGCAACCTCTGCATGCGTAGTTGTTGCACCAATTCTTATTGACTTACTTGATACTTTGATACCAGCAAGTCCTTTAATTTTTTTTATGTTTATAAGATCTGAGTAAGCGGCTAATCTTAATTTTATAGCTGGCAGCAGAGACATACCTCCTGCTAAAAAAGTTGCTCTTCCTGATGCCATTTTTGTAGCTTCTTTAATATTAATAGCTGTTTTAAAATTAAAATCTTTCATAATTTACGCTGCTACTTTTTTTGAACCATTTTTTTTTAAAGCCTTCCACACTTTTTCTGCCGTTGCTGGCATAGAAACATCTGTTCCGACAGCATCAATTACCGCATTCATTACTGCTGGAGGAGCAGCAATAGCACCAGCTTCCCCACATCCTTTAGCACCTAATGGATTTGAAGTTGCGGGAGTTGTTGTAAAATCAAGTTTAAAATGTGGAAAATTATCAGCTCTAGGCATTGTATAATCCATATAAGAAGCAGTGGTTAATTGTCCAGTTTCATCGTAATGACCATTTTCATATAAAGCTTGACCAATTCCTTGAGCCAACCCCCCGTAAACCTGACCTTCAACAATCAATGGATTTATAATTGTTCCAAAATCATCTACCGCCGTATATTTTTCTACTTTTGTTTCACCAGTTTCTTGATCAACTTCAACCTCACAAATATGTGTTCCAGCAGGAAATGAAAAATTAACAGGATCATAAAATGCTGTTTCTTTTAATCCAGGCTCAACACCCGCTGGTAAAGGAGATTTAACCTCACCGTATTGTCCTGGCAAATAACAGGCAAAAGCAATTTCGCCTATTGTTTTCTTTTTATTTGAATTTTTCAAAACAAATTCACCAGATTTAAATTCAATATCCTCAGGTTTTCCTTCCAGCATATGCGCAGAAACTTTTTTACCTTTTTCTATGATTTTATCACAAGCTTTTGAAATAGCGCTTCCACCAACAGCAAGTGATCTTGATCCATAAGTACCCATTCCAAAAGGACCTTTATCTGTGTCACCATGGATAACGTCAATGTTTTCGATTGGTATACCTAATTTATCACCAACTATTTGAGCAAAAGTTGTCTCGTGTCCTTGACCATGGCTATGCGCACCTGTAAAAACAGATACATTTCCTGTAGCATTAAATCTAACTTCCGCAGACTCCCAAAGGCCTACACCTGCGCCTATTGACATAACAACAGCGGAAGGGGCTATACCACAAGCTTCTATATAAGTTGAAAATCCAATTCCTCTTAATTTACCTTTTTTTGCAGATTGACTTCTTCTGTTTTCAAAATTTTTATAATCGCCAACTTCTAAAGCCTTCTCTAGATGAGCGGTATAATCACCGGAGTCAATATTATGAACCAAACATTGTTGGTGTGGAAATTTATTTATGAAGTTTTTCTTCCTAAATTCAGCTTGGTCCATTCCTATTTCTTTAGCTCCTTCGGTGACTATTCTTTCTATAAGAAATGCTGCTTCTGGTCTTCCTGCACCTCTATAAGCATCAACAGGGGCAGTATTTGTGAAAACAGCTTTAACATTACAAGAAGCTACAGGGATATCATAAAGACCTATAATTAAAGGTGCGTATAAATAGGTTGGAGTCACTGTAGCAAAAAGAGAAGCGTATGCTCCAATATTTGCTATTGTTTCTACCTTGAGAGCAGTCATTTTGCCATCATTCTTAATACCTAGTTCAACATGAGTTATATGATCTCTTCCGTGGCAATCTGATAAAAAAGATTCAGTTCTTTCAGCTACCCATTTAACAGGTCTTTCAACTTTTTTAGATGCCCAAGCTACAACAGCATCTTCTGCGTAAGGATAAATTTTTGATCCAAATCCTCCTCCAACATCAGGAGCAACAACTCTAAATTTGTGTTCAGGCTGTATAGCGCTAAATGCTGAAAGAACCAATCTCGTAAGATGAGGATTTTGATTTGTCGTATATAAAGTAAGTTGTTCTGACGATGGATTATAGTCACCAATCGAAGCTCTTGGCTCCATCGCATTTGGTATTAATCTATTATTTATTAAATCAAGTTTAACAACTTTGTCAGCTTTAGATAATTCTTCATCAGTTTTTCCTTTATCTCCTAGCAGGAAATCAAAACATAAATTTCTATCAATACCCTCATATATTACATCACCATCCATTGCATCTTTAGTTTTTACAACAGCTTTTAGCACTTTATAGCTTACATTAACTAGCTCTGCAGCATTTTTGGCTTGAGGGAGTGTTTCAGCAATAACAATAGCAACATGATCTCCTACATAATTTACAGAATCTTTTGCTAACGGCGGATGAGGAGGGACTTTCATGTCTTTACCATCTTGGCTTACTATTTTCCATCCAGCAATTAATCCACCAATCTTATCTTTTGCTAAATCTTCTCCAGTAAGAATTTTTACTACCCCAGGTGCTTTTGAAGCCTTACCTATATCAATTTTATTTATTTTTGCTCTTGCGTGCGGTGAACGTACAAAATACGCATATGATTGGTTAACAAGATTAATATCAGCTGTATATTGCCCTTTACCAGTTAAAAATCTTTTATCTTCTTTTCTTTCTATTTTTGATCCAACCAAATCAACCATAATTTTTTTTCCTACATTTTTGTTGCCGCGTCTTTAACAGCAGCTACAATTCCTTGATAACCCGTGCAACGACAAATGTTGCCTTCTAACCAATCTCTTATCTCTTTTTCACTAGGACTTTTATTTTTTTGTAATAGATCTATTGCACTCATAACCATACCAGGAGTACAAAAACCACACTGCAAGCCATGATGTTTTTTAAAAGCTTCTTGCATCGGATGCATTTTTCCATTGCTAGCCAAACCTTCAATAGTAGTTATTTCACCATTATCACAATCAGCTAATAAAGTTGTGCAGCTTTTTATTGAATTTCCATTTAAATGAACTACACAAGCACCGCATTGAGATGTGTCACAACCAACATGAGTTCCTGTTAAAGATAAATTTTCTCTTATAAAATCTGACAATAATGTATTGTCAGATACATCTTTTTTTGAAATTTTTTTTCCGTTTATTACTAAACTTATATTTGCCATTATTATCCCCCTAAAAATAATACCGGCTTATAACTAATATATATAATTAGAACTTAATATAACGGATACTTCAATCAGAATTTTTAAAATTTAACGTGAAACAAAATAAATTATTACAACTATGAGTAGAAATAAAACAAAAAAAATAGAATAAATGTATTTATTCATGAAATTTGATTTAAGTACATTTACTCTTTTTTCTTCAATAATTGCTTTACCTGCTCCTTCAACTTCAATTGGTGATGTTAAATCGGAAAAACGTCCAAAAAAATAATCAGACATTTTTTTTGCTACTCCGTTAATCAATCGAGATCCAAGTTGGGCAATTTTTCCACCTACATCAACGCTTACCTCATAGCTTAAAGTTGTTGATCCATTTTCTTCAAACAGTTTGACATCAGCACTGCCATTTGCAAATCCCACTGAAGATTGACCCTCACCTGTAATTGTATAACTCTGATTTTCTATAATATTTGATAAAGTGACTGTACCTGAAAAAGTTGCATTCATAGGACCTATTTGATTTGTGGCAGAAACAATATAAACGTCATTGCTTTCTTTTTCAAAAGAATCACATCCTGGAACACATTGTTTTAAAATATTTGGGTTGTTTAATGCTTTCCATACAATTTCTTTTTTAGCATTTAACTTATACGATCCACTAAGTTTCATAATTTAAATAAAATGATATAATATATTTATTATGGATGACACTAGAAAGAAAGAATTGCAATCTGCAACTTTTGATAGATTATTGGAACATTTAAGAAAAAAAACAAATGTTCAAAATATAGATCTTATGAATTTAGCAGGTTTTTGTAGAAATTGTTTATCTAAATGGTATCGCGAAGAGGCTCAAAAAAGGGGAATAGAGATTTCAGACCCTGATGCTAGAGCCCATGTTTATGGAATACCATACGAAGAATGGAAAAAAAAATATCAAAAGTAATTATAAAATTATATGTTCGGTTTTATAAAATTGCTTGTTATTTGACTCCTTTGTATTTTTAATAATTGGTAGAAACAATCCTAAAACATATAGGAGTATAATAACCAAGGAGGTAATTAACATAGCTCTTACAGCATTTAATTTCATTCGCTTTATTTTTCTTTAAGTCTAGGAAATAGTTCGACAAAATTGCAAGGTTTATGATTAATATCAAGTTGATGTTTTAAAATTCCATCCCAAGCATCGGTCACGCCTCCTGATGATCCTGGAAGTGCAAATATATATTTTCCATTTGATAAAACTGCACAAGCTCTTGATTGCATTGCTGATGTTCCAATATTTTTGTAACTTAATTCTCTAAACAATTCTCCAAAGCCTGGTATTTCTTTATCTGCTATTTCTTTTATAGCTTCTGGAGTAATATCTCTACCAGTTAAACCTGTACCTCCAGTTGTTATAATTACATCAATTTTATTATTTTTTAACCAATTTAGTAAAACTGCTTTAATTTCACTTTTATTGTCTTTTACTATTTTTCTATCAATCAATTTGTGATTTTGTTCTTGTATTTTTTTTACCAGAATTGCACCAGATTTATCAGTATCAATATTTCTTGTATCGGTGACTGTTAAAAGCGCTATATTAACTTCCATAATTAAATTGTAGGATAGATAACGATGCTTCTGTTAGCAATATTATTTTTAGCCACAGCAATATTTTATTCCAGTGTGGGTTTTGGTGGAGGATCGACCTATTTAGCTCTACTTTTGCTTTGGGAAATTCCTTATTTTATATTTCCAGTAATAGCTCTTTCTTGCAACATAATTGTTGTGTCAGGAAATTGTCTTAATTACATAAAAGCTGGCAATTTAAATCTTAAATTATTAATTCCATACCTAATTGGATCTATACCGTTATCCTATATAGGTGGTTCATTACCAATAGAAAAAAAGTTTTTTGAAATATTATTATTCTTAGTATTGACAGTTGCTGGAATAATGCTTTTTGCAAATTTTAGATCTTATGACGACAAAGAAAAAGAATTTAAAAAAATTCCAAAAATATTTTCAATTATTATTGGTGGAGTTTTGGGTTTTATTTCCGGAGTAGTTGGTATAGGTGGAGGTATTTTTTTAAGTCCAATATTATTTTTAATTAGAGCCGCAAAACCTAAACATATAGTCACCGCGGCATCTTTATTTATTTTTATTAATTCTATTTTTGGGATAATTGGTCAGTTAAGCAAAAATAATATTTTGACAGAATTTTTAAATTATTGGTATCTATTTTTTGTAGTTTTGATAGGAGGTCAATTAGGTAATTTTTTAAATTTGAAAATATTGCCTACAAGAATATTAGCTTTACTAACGTCACTTCTTGTGCTTTTCGTGGCAGCGCGAACAGGTATAAGATTATTTTAATCTTATTCTGAAAAATTAATTTCTATATCTGTAGATAAAGGATTATTGGGAAAATCGAGTCCTTTAATAGGAAAAGATATTGGCTGTTTTACAAAATCTAAATTATTTTTTTTGTTTACAAGGGTTATTTCTATTACATTAGGAAATCCATCCAACGAAACTAATTCATGATTATTCCCATGAATGTGAATAACATCAAAAATTTTTACTAATTTTTTCATAACATCTAAAAAAATATTATTTTTTTTATTAATGTTATGAAACTCAATTATTATAATATTTATTTTTTTTGAATATTTAATAATTTTGTCCATAATATTATATTCGTCACCCTCAATATCTATTTTGATGGCGATATCATTTATGGATTTATCTATTTTGGAAAATACACCGTCTAAATCTATTTCTTTATTATTTTTAATTTCATTTACTATTTTCAATGGATAAAAATTAACTCTTTTGTTGATAATAAATTTTATAAACTTTATATATTTTGATGTTTCTGCAATTAAATCTTTTATACTTTTTCTGAAAGTAATTACTCGTCTAAAAACTTTTAAAATTCTTAAAATATAATTTTTATGATTTACTGTA
>MDSV01195622.1_pt1 | contig 12533 bp, 8 predicted proteins | sample 810851 | NCBI WGS metagenome assembly MDSV01 (sample SAMN05326640, study PRJNA326480) | marine metagenome | isolation source: seawater | place: Atlantic Ocean: North East | collected 2012
GTAATTGATTTTCATCTCTCATAGGGGCTGTGCAACCTTCTAAATAACTTACATAACTACCCTTGTCTGCAATAATTAAAGTCCTTTCAAATTGACCAGTTTCTGAGGCATTAATTCTAAAGTAAGTGGATAGTTCCATTGGACACCTTGTATTAGGAGGTATGTATACAAAAGATCCATCGGTGAAAACTGCTGAATTAAGAGTTGCAAAATAATGATCGGTAATTGGTATTACCGAACCTAAATATTTTTTAACAAGGTCAGGATGTTTTTGTATTGCTTCAGAAATTGGACAAAAAATAATACCTTTTTTTGTTAATTCATCTTTAAAAGTCGTAGCAACTGAAACAGAGTCAAAAACAGCGTCAACTGCCACTCCACTTAATTTTTTTTGTTCATTTAGTGGAATACCAAGTTTATTATATGTTTCTATAAGTTTAGGATCTACTTCATCTAAGCTTTTAGGTTTATCTTTCATACTTTTGGGAGCAGAATAATAATATAAATCTTGATAATCAATTTTTGGATACTTTGGTTTTTGCCAATTTGGTTCTTTAGAAACTTTTAGTCTTTCGAAGGCTTTAAGCCTCCAATCTAACATCCATTTTGGTTCTTTTTTTATATTAGAAATAAATCTTATTGTATCTTCTGAAAGACCTTTGGGAGCTTTAATGTTTTCTATATCTGTAGTAAAACCATATTTGTACTCTTGATTAGTGTCTATATTTTGTTTGCTCATAAAGTTTATAGGTTTAAATTTGGTTTTACTAAATCTTGTAATTTTACTTTTTCAAAAAATCCATTTATATGTTGGTCTAATTGATCCCATAGGTTATGAGTAATACATTTTGAAGATTTATTATTGCAGCCTCTTTTAGAATTTTTTTTACAACTAAGCGTTTTTACTTCCTCATCAACAGCATAGATTATATTTGAAAGTTTTATTTCTGAAGCAGATTTTTCTAGAACATATCCTCCTGAAGCTCCTCTAATACTTCTTACTAATTTTTTGTTTTTCAGTTTAATAAAAATTTGCTCCAAATAAGCTACCGAAATATTTTGTCTTAAGGAAATTTCTGTTAAACTAATGGGTCTTGAAGTTGCATTTGACGCCAAATCCGCCATGGCCATAACAGCATATCTACCTTTTGATCTTAGTTTCATAAATTAGTGTTGTAATACAATAATTTTAGATTAATTCCTACCTTTTCTGTCGGGTTTAAAAAAAAATATTTGACGCATCAAAACGTGTTATAAGCTTAATCTTTTTTTGAAAATAATAATCATTACTATTATGAAACCTAAAAGTTTAGAAATATTTATCCCTGGTCCTGCTGGAAGACTTGAAGCAAAGTATTATAAAAATCCAAAGTTTGGTTCTCCTGTTGCGATAGTTCTTCATCCACATCCTCAATACGGTGGAACTATGAACAATCGTGTAGTTCAACTAATGTATAATATTTTTTTAGAAAATGGATTTTCTGTTATTAAAGTTAATTTTAGAGGTGTTGGAAAAAGCGATGGAGTTTTTGACAATGGTCAAGGAGAATTATCTGATGCTGCTGCCACATTAGATTGGATAGAACGACAAAATTTAGATTACAGTCAATGCTGGGTTTCAGGTTTTTCGTTTGGATCGCTTATATGCATGCAATTGATTATGCGAAGACCAGAAGTAAATAATTTTATAGCAGTTTCTCCGCAGCCTAATGTATATGATTTTTCATTTTTAGCACCATGCCCTACATCTGGACAAGTGCTATTTAGTGATAATGATGAATTAGTAACTAAAGAAAGTATAATAGAATTAGATAACAGAATTAAAAATCAAAAAGGTGTAGAAGTTATTTTTTCTAAAATTAAAAATTCAAATCACTTTTTTAAAAATAAAGAAAATGAATTAAAATTAGAAATTGAAAAGTATATTAAAGAAAAAACTGCTCTTATTTAATCTTGACTAATTGACCTCCATTTGTAGAGTCTTTACATCCAGTAGTATTAGGAAATGAAATAGGAAGATTTAAAATTGATCTAATTGCCAGAAATGCAAAAGCTTGGGACTCTACGAAGTCACCGTCCACTCCATAATTATCAATTGATGTAAGCTTATAATCATTACAAATATTATTTTGAATTTTTTCCATTAACTCTTTATTTTTTCTTCCTCCACCACAAACAAAAATTTTTAATTCTTTTTTAGTTCTTTTTAATGTTATTGATGATAGGTAAGAACTAATGATTTTCGCTGTAAATTTAGTAAGGGTAGTTGCGCCATCCTCTAAAGAAAGACCTCTTACAAAAGAAACATCAAAATCACTTACATCAAAAGATAATTTGTTTTCACTCTTTATATTTGATAAAAATTCTTCAGCTTGTTCACCTATTATCTCATTATAGTTTCCTTTTGCAGCGAGTGTTCCATCTTCATCAAATTTTTTGTTAGAATTTTTTCTTACCCATGAGTCGATTAAACAATTGCCAGGACCAATATCTCTACTTTTTAAATCAAACTTGCCGTTAGATTTTTCTACTATTGTTATATTTGAAATGCCTCCAATATTAAGAATGCAAACTGGAAATTCTAAATTATTTTGAGTAGCAATTAATTGATGAAAAATTGGCGTTAAAGGAGCTCCTTCTCCACCATTTTTTAAATCATTTTGTCTAAAATTAAAAACAACATTTTTCTTTGTTAGGCTTGAAAGCAAATAGCCATCTCCTAATTGTTTTGAAATTTTTTCAGCAGGATTATGAAAAATTGTTTGTCCGTGAAAACCAACAATCTCAACATTTTTTTCTCTACAAAGTTCTTGAGAAATTTTAGCGTGAAATAAAGTTATTTGTCTCTCTAAATCTCTTACTTCTTCATTAAATTTTGACAAATCTTTTGAAGTATTAATTTTTTCTTTTAAAAGGTGAATTTTTTCGAAAATTTCATTATCATATTCAAAATATCTATTAATTACGACTTCATAGAAGGTCTTTCCGTCAGATCTAATTATTGAAGCGTCAACTCCATCGCCAGATGTGCCGCTCATTAACCCCAAAGATGTATATTTTTTATTCATATTTTTATTTATTTATAATAATTTTTGTATAATAGTGGATTAAACAAATTGTTCTATGAAAAATGCCTTTTTATTAGAAATGCAATCTCGCGGTTATTTAAATCAATGTACAGATTTAAATAAACTGGATGATATTTGCAGTAAACAATCAATAATGGCTTATATTGGTTTTGATTGTACCGCAAACAGTCTGCATGTTGGTAGTTTGTTGCAAATAATGGTTTTAAAATTAATGCAAAAACACGGACACCGTCCAATTATTCTCTTAGGAGGAGGTACAACATTAATTGGCGATCCTTCTGGAAAAGACTCAACAAGAAAAATTCTAAATTCAAAAGAAATTGACAGAAATATTAAAAGCATAAAAAAAGTTTTTTCTAAAGTTTTAGACTCATCAAATAAAAATACAAAACCAGTTTATGTAAATAACTATGATTGGTTATCAAAATTGAATTATATAGAATTTTTAAGAGATGTAGGAAGTCATTTCACAATAAACAAGATGCTTACATTCGATAGTGTTAAATTAAGATTAGATCGACAACAGTCTTTAAGTTATATGGAATTTAATTATATGATTTTACAAGCATACGATTTTTATCAACTATTTAAAAAAAATAAGTGTATATTGCAAATTGGTGGTTCTGACCAGTGGGGTAACATTGTAAGTGGAATAGAACTTATAAGAAAAATGCTTAAAAAAGATTCGTTTGGATTAACTACCCCTCTTATAACATTATCATCTGGTGCGAAAATGGGCAAAACTGAAAAAGGGGCAATTTGGTTAAACGGAGATTTATTTTCTCCTTACGATTATTGGCAATTCTGGAGAAATACTGAAGATGCTGATGTGAAAAAATTTTTATATTTTTTTACAAATATTAAAACAGATAAAATAAATCAATTAATAGAAAGTGAAAAAAATATAAATAATCTAAAAATAATTCTAGCTAATGAAGCCACAAAAATATTACATGGAGAAACATTGGCAAAAAAAGCTGAAAAAACGGCTAAAAAAACATTTGTTTCAGGTGAGTATGATACTAACCTACCTGAAATAAAAGTTAAAAAAGATATTATAAGTTCTGGTGTTAAAATTATTGATTTATTATCATCAAATAACATTATGACCTCAAAAAGTGAAGTTAGAAGAGCAATTAAAGGAAAAGCCATAAAAATTAACAACAAAATTATAACTGATGAAAATAAAATTATTGAATATAAAGATTTTCAAAAAAAAGATGTACTAAAGATTTCTTATGGCAAGAAAAAACACTATTTAGTAAAAATTATTTAGTTTTTTTTTGTTTTTCCAGTGCTCTTGTTATAAATCGAGGTGTTAAAGTTTTTATTGGATTTATAGTAGTTTTAATTTTTCCTGGCTTTCCTTTCATTTTAAAACTTACGCCAAATAATCCTTCTCCGACCTCCTGAGGTATTATTATTTTACCTATAAGAGGTATTTTGGCTAAAATTTTATTAAGATTTTTTGCAGGGACTAAGGTTCCTCTAAGGCTAGTTAAATCGTTTTCATCTTTATATCCTTCCATTAGGACAGATAAACTTGAACCGTCAGCAAATAATTCATTTAGCTTTATAAATTTTCTTTCATTACTCATGTCTATTTCTAATTTTTCAAAAGATAAACCATCGCCTTCAGCAAGATCTGCTAAACCTCCGAAGTCCGCTAGAGATAAAAGTTTTACAAGTCCAGGTGCGTTTATTACTTTGAAATCTTCTATAATTAGTTTTGACTCAGATTTATCCTCTTCTATTATTGAGGAGAATGTCAAAGTTCCTCCTGAAAGACCTTTAAAAAAAGAATATTCAGATAATAAGGGTTGTGGAATATCTGAATAAATTTCGAGAAATTTTTTTTTATTTTTTTTATCATTTTTCATTGAAATATCTAAGAATTTATTGTTTCCAAAGTCGCCTTTAGATGAAATTTTTGTAAATTTTCCTTTTTCTATTATTCCTATCAACCTGAAATTATTTAATTTTTTTGATAATACTGTTTCAATATTTCTTAAATCAATTTCTATTTCATTATTTAAATTTTGAAAAAATTTATTTTTGGTGTTTGAGCTAAAATACTTATTCAATTGTCTGGCATCAAATTTTTTTCCTTTAATATTAATTTTTTTTCCAAACTTTACTTCAAAATCGTTATTTAAAATATTGTTATCAAAAGTTTTTATTTTTATGCTTTTTAATGAAATAAAATTTTTTTTATTAATCTTAAGTTTTTCAATTTCTATAATATTTTTGTTTTCTGAATATTTTAATGCATCTATATTGACTGAATCACCTTTTATATTTGCTTTAAAATTAACTTCTGCAACTTTATTTTGATCTTTTTTATAATTAATCAATCCTAACTTTAATTTATCGAGAAATTCAATTTTCAACTCTATGCTATTATTAGCTTTTGAAAAATTATTATTATAGTTAAATTTTTGAAAACTTTTTTTATCAAAACTATACATGCCATCTAAATTAATAAAATTTTTCTTATCAGAGCTATGACGAACTTTCACATTAGAGCTTTTTAAATGAAAATTATCAATTTTTTTTTCTAAAAAAGTACTTATAATTGACTTGTCTAATGATAAAGACAATTCATTAATTTTTCCTTTGTTAGTATAAACATAATTTACTAATTTAAAGGTTTTATCGAATGAACCTGTAATAAAATGATCTACATTAGCCTTTAATTCAATATTTTCATTTATTAAATTAATTTTTTTTAAAAAAGCTAAATAATCTTTATTATTAATTTTATTAATTGTTATTTCAGAAAAAAAATTAGATTTAATATTTATTTTTTGATCTCTTTCTACTTGTATATTTCCGTCTTTAATTTTTATTCCCTTTAAATCAAAATTAATATTTTTTATTAACGTATCTGACTTATCGGCAAAAAAATTAAAGTATGCATCATTTATCATAAATTTTTCATTAATTTTTCCACTCATTTCTTTAACTTCACCTTTAGCAATATAATTGTTAAGAGTTAATTCATCGTTAAAATAGAGTTCTAAATTTAAATAAAGCTTACCTTTTTTAATTTTGTTGATTATTATACTATTAAAACTCGTTGGCTTAATTTTAAGGATAATCTTTTTTAAAGTTTCAATATTCACCTCATCTGTCGATAATAAAACTTTATTTATTTTCGGTTTAGATTTTATTAAAGAAACTATATCTAAATAGGCTTTTACCTGATTTATAGGGATGTCTAGGTTTTTATAGTTTACTTCTGGAATACTAGTTTCTAAATATAAATTTAATGACTTTAAATCAAATTTAAATTTGATTTTTTTTATTTTTACAGAAAGATTTGGATTTTTTTCATTAATTTTATTTGAGATAGGTTTATTAAGTTTTACAGTGGTAATGCCAGTTGTTGATAATATAGCAACTACACTAATTACTAAAATAATTAAGAAGCCAAATATTGCTAAAGATATTTTTTTCATTATTTATTGATTATTCCTGCCTCTATAAATTGATCTATATCTCCATCTAATACTGCAGTAGGATTAGTGCTTTCAACTTTGTTTCTTATGTCTTTAACTAATTGATAGGGCTGAAGAACATATGATCTAATTTGATGTCCCCAACCAATGTCAGTTTTTGAATTTACTTCTTTTTGATTTTCTTTTTCTCTTTTTTGAACTTCATGCTCATAGAGTCTGGCCCTTAACATTTTAAAACAAGTTTCTTTATTCTTGTGTTGCGATCTCTCGTTTTGACATTGTACAACTATTTTTGAGGGTAAATGAGTAATTCTTACAGCGCTATCAGTCGTATTAACGTGCTGCCCGCCAGCTCCACTAGATCTAAATGTATCTATTCTTAAATCTTTTTCATCTATCTGAATATTGATGTCATCTTCTACTGCTGGGTAAACCCAAACGCTAGCAAAACTAGTGTGCCTTCTAGCTCCACTATCGAAAGGAGAAATTCTTACTAGTCTATGAACTCCTGACTCTCCTCTCATTAATCCATAAAGATAATTTCCATCTACTTTTAAAGTTGAAGATTTTATACCTGCCTCTTCACCTTTATGTTCACTTATAATTTGATATCTAAATTTTTTCTTATCGAACCATTTCAAATACATTCTTCTCAACATATCTGCCCAATCTTGACTCTCTGTACCTCCAGCACCAGCGTGTATTTCAAGATAAATATCAAAATTATCGTTTTCACCTGAAAGAAAGCAATTTATTTCATTTTTCTTTATTTCTAAAAGTAGCTGATCTGTCTTTTGATCACATTCTAGTAAAACTTCATCATTTTTTTCATCTAGAGCTAAATTATAAAGTTCTTTTAAATTTTTAATATCTTTAGAAGTCGATGTAAAAGAATTTAAAATATCTTCATAAATTTTTTTTTCTCTTACAGTTTTTTTGGCTTTGTTTTTATCTTTCCAGAATTTTTCATCTAAAAGGATTTTTTCTATTTCTTTAAGTCTAAGAACAATCTTGTTATTTTCAAAGATACCCCCTAATATTATTGAGGATTTTTTCTATCTTTAATATTTTGTTATCAAAATTTTGCATTAATAAAATTGTCTATATTTTATGAGTTTATCATAGGAGCCAACCGAAATTAATTTGTTATTATTTATATTGTTAATATCTTTAACTTTTAAAGCTTCTATAATGGTATTTTTTTCTCCTAAAGATGATTTTAATCCTGAATCATAGTTTAAAGAGGTTAAATATATGCCCTTTGGTATTTCAAATTCATTAAAGTCTTCCTTGTATAGAGCTTTTTTCATAAAATCTTTAAATATTGGCAAAGCAGCTTTTGAGCCTGTCTCGTATTTTCCTAATGATCTTGGATTATCAAAACCCATATATACTCCAACAACTAATTTTGAAGAAAAACCAATAAACCAAGCATCAAAATTATTGTTAGTGGTTCCAGTTTTACCAGCAATAGGAACATTAAGATCTCTTAACTTCTTTGCGGTGCCCCTTTTTACTGCTCCTTCTAAAATTGATATCATTTGATATGCTGTTTCTTCACTAAATATTTGTTCGTTTGCGTGATCTATAGTTGGAAATTTTTTTGAATCATACAAATATTTATCGCATCCGTTACACTTCTTATTATTCAATTTAAAGATGGTCTTGCCTCTTCTATCTTGGATTCTTGAGATTAATCGTGGACTAACTTTTTTTCCTCCATTAACAAATGATGCATAAGCCGATGTAAGATTGATTAGAGATGTTTCTGCTGAACCAAGAGAAACGGATAGTAACTCTGGTATATCATTATAAATTTCAAGTTTATTTGACAATTTTAAGATTTTATCTAAACCTAAAGTTTTAGCTACCCGCACTGTCATTAAATTTCTAGAATATTCAATTCCTTTTCTAAGAGTAGAGGGACCGTAAAATTTTTTACCATAATTTTCTGGCTTCCAATCTTTAAGACCAACTCCTTGACTCTCTACAAAAGGTGCATCTAAAACTATTGAATTAGGAGAGTAGCCATTTTCTAACGCTGCTGCGTAAACTATCGGTTTAAAAGCAGATCCGGGTTGTCTTTTTGCTTGAGTAACTCGATTAAATTCACTCGATTTAAAATTAAACCCCCCTACTAATGCTTTTACATCACCAGAAAAAGCATCTAAGACGACAATACCTCCGTTGACTTTAGGGTATTGTTTTAATTTCCAAAATTTTTTTTCTTTTTTTATGAAAATTATATCTCCAATATCAAAAATTTCTTCTACTTTTTTATTTTTTGTAATTACCCACTTTAAATTATTTAAAAAAATTTTACCTTTTACTCCATTAAGGGTTTTAAAATCTATAGAATTTTCATTGAGTTTTACTATTTCTGCTTTTTTCCAATTCAATGTCGGATCAATTTTAAAATTTTTTATTTTCTCTCTCCAATTTAAAGTTTTAAACTTATTAGCAATTGGTCCTCGCCAGCCATGTCTTCGATCGTAAGACTCTATTCCAAATCTTAATGACTCTAATGCTAAAATTTGGTAATTGATATCTAAGGGAGTTCTTATAGACAATCCTTCTGAATAAAGTTTTTTAAATCCATATTTGTCCTTAATAGACCTTCTTACTTCCTCTGTATATGAGTTGGCTTCATTAAGAATTTCAATTTTTCTTCTTTTTAATTTAATTGGTGAATTTTTTAGTCGTTCTAGTTTTTTTTTATCAATATATTTATTTTCTTCAAGATTTTGAAGAACTAAATCTCTTCTAAACTTAGCAACATCATAATATTTAAATGGATCATATTTACTTGGTGCTTTAGGTAACGCAGCTAACAAAGCTGCTTCAGAATAATTTAAATTTTTAACAGATTTATCAAAATATTCTAAGCTAGCAGCTGCAATGCCATAAGTTCCTTGCCCTAAGTAAATTTGATTAAGGTATAATTCCAAAATTCTCTCTTTTGAGTAAGCTCGTTCAATTCTAAAAGCCAGTATGGCCTCTTTAATTTTTCTATTTAATGAAACCTCATTAGTTAACAAGAAGTTTTTTGCTACTTGCTGTGTAATTGTAGATGCTCCTTCTAGTCTTTTGCTTTGACTAATATTTTTTAAATTTTTTAATAAAGCTCTAACTATACCCTTGGCATCAATTCCTGGATGTTTAAAAAAATTTTTGTCCTCTGCAGATAAGAATGAATTAATTACTTTTTTTGGTACTGCTTCATAAGGAATAAAAAGTCTTTTTTCTAAAGCATATTCTGCAATTAGTTTTCCATCGTTAGAATACACCCTACTAGATATTGGAGGCTGGTAATTAGCTAGATTTTTATAATCTGGTAAACCAATTGAAAAATACCAAAGTGTTGAAAAAACAAAAAATAAACAGACAATCGCAAATATTATAAAAAATTTAATTGAAAAATTTACAAATTTTAACATCTTGATTAATCTAAAGCTTTAAATCTGGCTATCTTAGGGCATAATAATTTATTATGAGTGCAATTAATCAAAAAATTGTATAATATTTATTCATGCCAAATATTAAAATTACTAATTCGAACACTTTAAAAGGAATTCACTTAAAATGGAAAGAAATTTATACATTGATGCATCGCATCCTAATGAAACTCGTATCGTTCTTAAATCTGACACCTCAATTGAGGAATATGAATTTGAAGATAAAAATAAATTAAACTTTAAAAATAATATTTATTTAGGAACAATAAGTAGAGTTGAGCCTTCTCTTCAAGCCGCTTTTGTAAACTTTGGAAGAATTAAACACGGTTTTTTAGCGTTTAATGACATTCAATCAGATTATTATCAAATTCCATCTGAAGATAAAGAAAAAATAAAAGATGCTGAAGAAAAAATAAGAGAAAATTTAAAGAATGAAAACCTAGACACTAGCTCAAACAGTAAAAGTCTCGAGAAAGACAATGAAAAATCTCAAGAGGAAAATGGGGATGAAAAAAATAACATTAAAACTGAAGAAGAAGTTAAAAAAAAGTATAGAGAAGAGTTAAAGAATTCATATGGTTTGAAAAGATATAAAATACAAGAAGTGATTAAACCTGGTCAAGTAATATTGATACAAGTTATTAAAGAAGAGAGAGGCCAAAAAGGTGCTGCTTTAACGACATTTATTTCTTTAGCGGGTAAATACATAGTTTTAATGCCTAACACTCCTAAAGGAGGTGGAATTTCTAGAAAAATTTATCATTCGTCCGATAGGCAAAAGATCAGAGAAATATTAAATAAAATTGAAATACCTAAAAGTATGGGATTAATCGTCAGAACTGCTGGAGCGAATAAAACAAAAAATGAAATTGAAAAAGATTTTCAAAATACAATTAAAACTTGGGAAGAAATTGGAGAAAAGGCTTTAAATTCTAATGCGCCTTCTTTGGTTTATGAAGAAGGAGATATAATTAAAAGAACTTTAAGAGATACATACGATAATGAGACTAAAAATGTATACATTGACGGCAACGAAGCCTATCAAAAAGCCAAGAAGTTCATGAAAGAATTAATGCCGAAAAACGTAAAAAATATTAAAAAGTATAGAGGTAAAATCCCTTTATTTCACGATGCAAATATTGAAAAGGAATTAAACAATATATTTGAGCCAACTGTAAAATTAAAGTCTGGAGGATATCTAGTGATCAACCCTACAGAGGCGCTTGTTGCAATTGACATAAATTCTGGTCAATCAACAAAACAAACCAATATTGAAAAAACAGCACTTAACACAAATCTTGAGGCTGCAGAGGAGATCGCACGCCAAATTAAACTTAGAGACCTCTCAGGTCTAATTGTAATTGATTTTATAGATATGATGAATTTTTATAATAGAAGAACAGTTGAAAGAAAAATGAGAGAAAGCATAAGAAAAGACCGAGCAAGAATTCAAGTAGGAAAAATAAGTAATTTTGGATTATTAGAGATGACAAGGCAAAGACTTAGAGAAGCATCAATTAATTGGGAAACAATGTTGTCTCTTGACTCGTTTTCACAGAAAATAGTTAAAAAAATTGAACTTTTAGCTTTTACTAATAAAGTAAAAATTATTAAAGCTTATATACCTGAAAAAGTAAAATTAAATATAGAAAATAAATTTTCTAAAGAAATTGAATATTTTGAAAAGAAATATTCTTTTAAAATAAATATTTTAACAAATTCTGAACTGATTATTCCTGAATATAAAATTGAACTATTAAATAAAACAAAAAAAATAATTAATACTGTCGAGAATATTAAAGAAATAAAGAAGATGTATAAAAAAGAGGATGTTTCGATTAAATCTAAATTAACTCAAAATAAAATGAAGAAAACAAAAGTTCTAAAAAAAAAATCAATAAAACTTAGAACTTTATGGGTAAGAAGAAGAAAAAAATCAAATTAAACCTTTAGTTGGAGAAGACGGTGAAGCTAAGTCGTTTTTTTTCATTCTACCTGCTAAAAAAGAATCTCTTCCCGAAATTACAGCATTTTTAAAAGCCTTTGCCATCCTAATTGGATTTTTTGCATTAGCGATAGCGCTATTAATTAAAACGCCATCACACCCCATTTCCATCGCAATAGTAGCATCAGATGCAGTGCCGATTCCAGCATCTACTATAACCGGAACTTTTGATTGTTTAATTATTAAAGATAAATTAACTTTATTTTGTAAGCCTAGACCAGAGCCGATTGGTGAAGCTAAAGGCATAATAGCTGAAGCTCCACTATCCTCTAATTTTTTAGCCAATAGAGGGTCATCGGTGCAATAAACCATTACTTTAAAACCTTCTTTTACTAATACTTTAGTTGATTTAATAGTTTCTATCATATCAGGATATAAAGTTTTTTTATCTCCGAGAACCTCAAGTTTTACCAATTTCCACCCTCCCATCTCTCTCGCAAGCCTCAAAGTTCTTAGAGCCTCCTCCGAAGAATAACAACCAGCTGTATTTGGTAAATAAATTATTTTCTTTGGATCAAGGTAA